>Ga0209184_1000092_pt1 | contig 117692 bp, 108 predicted proteins | sample EN8Hudsemesocosm_2_FD_184627 | JGI IMG/M metagenome (GOLD analysis project Ga0209184, IMG submission 184627) | Methane-oxidizing microbial communities from mesocosms in the Hudson Canyon - EN8C Hudson Canyon (SPAdes) (version 2) | ecosystem: Environmental > Aquatic > Marine > Cold seeps... | reverse complement strand
AAATAAACGATAATCAAGCTATTGAAAAACACTTGATGAATGAGTTTGTTGTGCGTTTTGCTAATACCAATGGCACCGGTTCAGCCAGTGCTAACAATATGTTTGCCAAAGCTATTTTAAGAATGGGTATTCCAGTAAGTGCTAAAAATATCTTCCCTTCAAATATTCAAGGTATGCCTACTTGGTATGAGGTTAGAATTTCTGAAAAAAACCACCTAGGCAGACGGGGTGGTAAATCAGAAATGGTTGTTGCCATGAATGCGCAAAGTATTGATGAAGATATTGAGAGTGTTAAGACGGGTGGTTATTTACTTTATGATTCAAGCCGAACTTTACTAGAGAATCAAATTCGAAAGGATATTAACTATATTGGCATGCCAATATCTAATATTTGTTTGAAGGAATACAGTGATCCGAGACAGCGACAGTTATTTAAAAATGTTATCTATGTTGGGGCATTAGCCGCGCTATTAAATATGGATTTCACTTTGTTAAAAGGTTTGGTTCGAGATCAATTTAAAGGCAAAGAAAAACTGATAACGCCTAATGTGTATGCTTTAGAGCTTGGGCACCAATATGCAAGAGAGCACTTTATTTGCCCGTTAACCATAAGAGTAGAAAGCCGAGATTTAGTTAATAATCGCATTATGGTTGATGGGAATACCGGTACAGGGCTAGGGGCTGTTTTTGGTGGAGCGACTGTGGTTGGTTGGTATCCTATAACCCCTTCAACCTCGGTTATTGAAAAATTTGCCAGTTATTGTCATCGTTTACGAATTGACCCCGGCAGTGGTAAAAAAAATTATGCCATTGTACAAGTTGAAGATGAATTAGCGGCTATTGGCGTTGCTATTGGTGCAGGCTGGAATGGCGCTAGAGCGTTTACCGCCACATCAGGCCCAGGTGTTTCCTTGATGACAGAGTTTTTAGGTTTAGCTTATTTTACTGAAATTCCCATGGTATTAGTGAATGTTCAACGTTCAGGTCCGTCAACAGGCATGCCAACACGAACTCAGCAATCAGATATTATTGCTTGTGCCTATGCTTCTCACGGTGATACTAAACAAGTATTACTGTTTCCTGACAGTCCAAGTGAATGTTTTGAATTAACTGCACAAGCATTTGATATAGCGGAACAACTGCAAACGCCTGTCATTATTATGAGTGACTTAGATTTAGGGATGAATGATCATTTAACCCAAGAGTTTGCTTGGCAAGATGATAAAGCTTTCCAAAGAGGCAAAGTATTATCTGCAGAGCAGCTTGATGAAGTTGAAGAGTTTGGGCGTTATTTAGATGTTGATGGTGATGGCATTTGTTATCGAACTTTACCGGGCACACATCCTGAAAAAGGTGCCTATTTTAACCGTGGAACTTCGCGAAATCATTTTGCGGGCTATACAGAAAAATCTGCACACTATGTAGATAATATGGATCGGTTATCGAAAAAATTTATAAACGCCATTAACTTTTTACCCGAGCCAGAAATAAAACAGGGCAAGAAAAAGGCACAATTGGGTTTGATCTTTTTTGGTACTACTAGCCATCCTATTGTTGAAGCCGTTGAGCAGCTAAAAGAACAGGGATTAATAGCCGATAGTTTACGAATTAAAGCCTTTCCTTTTCATGCAAATATCGAACAATTTATTGAAGAGTATTCTTTAAATAATAAACAAGTATTCGTTATTGAACAAAATAGAGATGCACAAATGAAAAGTTTATTGGTGAATGAATTGCAAGTAGATCCCAATAAACTTGCCAGTATTTTACAGTTTGATGGTTTACCGGTAACGAGCAATTTCATTGTGCAGAGTGTGCTAACTCAGTTGGCAGCAAGCCAAAAAAGTCAAAAAACAGGTTAAGGAGTAATTACGGATGAGTTTTATTAAATCAAAGTTTCGTCACCCACGCCTTCCGGTAAATGACTTAGGCTTAACGTATCGAGATTATGAAGGGTCATTGTCAACTCTATGTGCAGGCTGTGGTCATGATTCACTAACATCGGCAATAATACAGGCTTGTCATGAGTTATCTATTGAACCTAGTAAGGTTGCCAAAATATCAGGCATTGGCTGCTCATCCAAAGCCCCAAACTATTTCCTTGATAAAGCCCATGGATTTAATTCGGTACATGGCAGAATGCCCTCTGTTGCCACTGGCGCTAATTTAGCTAATCAAGACTTGCTTTATTTAGCTATGTCGGGTGATGGCGATAGTGCTTCTATAGGATTTGGACAATTTGCACATGTGGTTCGCCGGCAATTAAACATGGTATATATGGTTGCGAACAATGGGGTATATGGCCTAACTAAAGGTCAGCTAGCTGCAACTGCAGATAAAGGGGTAAAAAACAAAGCGGGTGATTTAAGTTTATTCACCGATATTGACTTATGTGTTATGGCGCTGCAATTAGGTGCTAGTTTTGTTGCTCGTAGCTTTTCTGGTGATAAACAACAACTTGTGCCGTTATTAAAAGCGGCTATGAGTCATAAAGGTTTTGCTTTTATTGATATTATTTCTCCTTGTGTAACGTTTAACAACCATGCCGGTTCAACACGCTCATATGACTATGTTCATGATCATATCACCATGGGTGCAGTAGCAGACTTTGTCCCGATAAAAACCGAAATCACCAGCAGTGGTGATAACGGTGAATGTGAAGATATCTGTTTGCACGATGGCTCAATAATGCGTATTCAAAAATTAAATCAAGACTATGATTGTACCAATGCTAGCAAAGCCATTATGGATATTGAGCAAAATAAACAAGAAGGGAAAATATTAACAGGACTTTTCTATTTAGAGCCAACGGCTAGTGATTTTCATGAAATCAACGACACCAACGACACTCCTTTAAATAAATTAACTCAAGATGCGCTTTGTCCTGGAAACCGAGCATTAACGGGGATTAATGATAGTTTTAGGTAATATAATTCATTTAGTTAAAAAACTAGCACTTAAATTACAAAAACGTTTATAATTCTTTTTTTTTGTAATTTAACAGTTTTTTAACAAGCAAGGATTCACATGAAAAAAATATTATTTGTCTTATGTTCTGTTTTTATTTTAGCAGCATGTAAAACAACACCTGTCTATAATGTAGAGCAATCGCAAGTTCCCGCAGGTATTACAGCTAAGCAAGTTGAAAAAAACATTGTGAAAGCATTAATACAAAAAGGTTGGCAAGTAAAAGCCAATGCAAATGGTATTATTTTAGCTGAAATATTGGTGCGTACTCACACTGCGAGAATTGAAATTTCATTTGATGCAAGCCAATATTCTATTAACTATGTTGATAGCACAAACTTAAAATATGACGCAAATAAGAATACCATTCATAAAAATTACAATAACTGGATTATTTATATAGATCGATTAATTCAAACAGGGTTAGTTGAAGAAAGTTATAAAGGTTAACCATTATTATTGGTGCTAACACTGACGATAAAATCATCATGGTTAATGCTTTCTAGATGATAATTATTATTTAGTTCAGAAGATGAATTAGCCAATGATGTAAAAATAGAGGTGTTTACTAATTTAGTAATTGCCTCTTTTTCTGTCCATAGTCGGTAGAAATGTCTCGTGGGATTAGCACTTGCATTAATTAGCTGTTTATCTTCTTCACAAAAGAACTCATTAATGAGTGGTTCAACATCTCTGCTGGTAATGGCTTCTATATCAACACCAATATTTTCATTTAAAGCGCAGAAACTAAAAGCAACAAATTTTCCACTATGGCTTAAGGATAACTTCTGTTTAAGTTTTTGCTGTTGAAAAATACCTGAGGTTTTCTTTGAACTGCAATATTTTATCGTTGCTAATTTGGCTTGTTTGCTGCTCATTTCGGATACTTTTTTAATAATATAACGGCTAAAAACAAACTCAGCTTGTTTATTTTTATGTTTACGTCTTGCTAATAGATCTAATTCTTCAGGGCTTAAAAACGCCTTATAGGAGGCTTCATTTTCAGAAAGCTGAATTAGCTCAGCAACGTAAAGCGGCTGGTTTAAACAAATAAAAGTATAAAAATTATATTTCATAGAATGAAAAACTGAGTTTGTAGAACAAATAGCACTTTGTTAAAATCCACGTTAATAAATTGTAAAAATAAATCATAACTTAAAAGCTGCAAATAATAACAATGAAAGTTTATATAAATAGTATTAATGTGTGGCTGCAAGGGGTAGACGACACAACCAATCTAGCTTTATGGGCGAATAATGATTTAATCCTGCCAGAAGAATTTGTTCCACCTAAACCTCAATATTACCCTAAAGGACAGTTAAGAAGGTTGAGCCCATACAGTAAAGTGGTATTGAATTGCTTGGATATTCCTCAAGTACTAACTCAGAACTTGCCACTAATTTTTGCATCTCAACATGGTGATTTAGCCAAAACAGTAACTCTGATTAAAGATGCCGCCTTGGGTGAAGATTTATCACCAACTCAGTTTGCTTTATCAGTGCATAATGCGACAACAGGGTTATTTAGCATAGCCACAGATAATACGGCTCCTACCACCACCATTAGCGCTGGAAACAACACCTTTGTTGAAGGTTTAATCGAAGCTTCAATGCAATGCCAGCAAGAAAATACTTCAGTTATTTACACGTATTGTGATTTTGATGTGCCTATAGAGTATCGTAAATTTGAAGAGCGCAAGCCTGCGCGTTGCATTACCACGATCCTTTCTAGTGAAAAGAATAGTGATAACTTAGCTGCGGTTCACTCTACTTTAGATAATCAAAAATTTTACAGTGAAGAAAAATCACTATCGGACTTGAGTTTAAAGTTTATTCGTAATTTCTATTTACAAAGTAATGAATTAATACAGAGTAAAAACTACACACTATCCTTGGATTTTAAGTGATGCAGCGAGTGAATTATTATTGGCGACTGTTAGCTACTGGGCTATGTTTCTTGAGTTTTGGCCTAGGAGCGCTCTTTATTTCATCGATAATTTTTCCTCTACAGACCTTATTAATAAAAGGTAAAGCAAAACGTAAAAAAATAGCGCGATATACAATACATAAAGCATTTGCCTTGTTTGTTAGCATAATGAAACTTTTTGGTGTGCTAAGGGTGGAGTTAGAAAATTTTGAGCAATTGAGTAATATGCGCGAACAAGTGGTTATTGCTAATCACCCTTCGCTTATTGATGTTATTTTAATTATTGCCTACTTACCTAATGCTGATTGTGTAGTAAAATCAGCATTATTTAAAAATCCTTTTTTACGAGGTGTGGTGAAACGGGTTGGTTATATCGATAATGATAATTCTGAGCAGCTTTTTATTGACTGTAAAAAAAGCTTAGCGTCGGGTTGTAATATTGTTGTTTTTCCTGAAGGAACACGCAGTGTTGATGGGCAACCGTTAGTTTTTAAACGAGGAGCAGCTAATATAGCTGTTCGTTGCCAAGCCAATTATCAGCCTGTATTAATTTCTGTGAAACCCAGTACATTAACTAAAAAAGAATCGTGGTATGATGTGCCCAATAAAAAGGTAGTTATTACTTTGACCTTAAAAGCGCCAATTGATAACAGCAAGTACTTTAACCATGCTAACACTTCATTAGCAGTTCGCGAACTTACTCGTGAAACACAGCAATATTTTTGTAAGGAATTAGAATTAAATGGCTGATACTCGAACAATTTTAAAATCATTAATTATTGAAACACTCGATTTAGAAGATATATCGCCGGACGATATTGTTGATGACGAGCCGTTATTTGGTGAAGGCTTAGGTTTAGACTCTATTGATGCCTTAGAGCTAGGTTTAGCTATTAAGAAAACTTTTAATGTGAAAATTGAAGCTAATTCAGAGAAAACTAAAGAACACTTTTATTCTATTAATAACCTAGTTCAATTTATCGAACAAAATTAGTACTGAGAACACCATGGAAAGTAAAGAAGAAATATTGTCAATGTTAACCGAACTATTGGTTGAAGAATTTGAAATACCCGCAGAAGATATCAGCTTAGAGGCTGAATTGTATGGCGAATTAGATTTAGATAGCATTGATGCAGTAGATTTGGTCGTTCGATTACGTGAGATTACGGGTAAAAAAATTGCCCCTGAATCCTTTAAGCAAGTGCGTACTGTTGCAGATATCGTTGAAGCTTTAGCTGAGCTTACTTTACCAGCCTAGCGATTAAACTAAACCCAAGGTATGTCGGTAAAATCTTGTGATGAAAATAATTCTTGCCTTAGTAACTGTATTATATCCGTTTGTGGTGTTTTATGGCTTAGCTGAGTTTTCGGTACGATGGGTTAGTTTTATTTTATTACTACTGTTTTTAGTGCGTTTATTTGTATTGAAAAAAAACAGTGTCCGTGCCAAAAAAGCTAAAAACATACTAAGCCCATTAGCGAGTAAAGTCATTTCGCTAGTCGTGTTAGTTTTTTTACTGTTTAGTTTCATTTTTGATGCAGATATTGGTTTATTGTTTTATCCCGTCATTATCAATAGTGCTTTAGCTTTAATTTTCTCATATTCATTAGCTAACCCTCCGCCCGTAATTGAACGCCTTGCTCGGTTAATTCAAGATGACTTACCGCCTCATGCGGTAGTTTATACACGTACGGTAACTAAAATCTGGTTAGGCTTTTTTATTATTAATGGCTTGATTGCTACCTATACGGCTTTATTTACAAGTTTACAAACTTGGACTATTTATAACGGTTTCATTGCTTATATTTTGATGGCATTACTATTTACGGGAGAATATCTGGTGAGATTAAGGGTGCAAAAATTTAATGACAATTGATGCTTACACTTTTCCTCTAAATAGCCAAAGTGACTTCATTTGTGGTAAGCAAAAGATTTCAGGCCTACAATGGGCAAAAGAGTGCCTATCGCTTGCACGAGAAGTTAATGGTTATAGTGAACGTAATTGGTTGTTATACCAAGATGATTTTTATCAATACAGCCAATACTTTTTTGCCTTATTATTAGCCAATAAAAATATTGTCTTAGCGCAAAGTGATCAATGCGAACGCTTCAAGCAAGCCGCAAAGTTAGCCGATATTAGTATTGGCAATAGCAACATTGCCAGTATTAACACTGAAAGCGTTCAGGGTGAGAAGTTGTTACCGCACTTTATCCGAAATAAAGATGGTAGCCAAAATAGTGAAACACTAAATTTTGCTCCTGATGCTTTAATTATTAATGCCAATACTTGCATTACTTTGTTTACTTCTGGTTCAACGGGAGAAGCGAAAGCAATTAAAAAATATTGGTATCAACTAGCAAATGAAATTAAGTGTTTGCAGCATTTGTTTCCTCGTGAAAGTTGCTGTGTTTTGTCTACTGTTACCCACAAACACATTTACGGCTTATTGTTTAAATTAATTTGGCCAGTATTTACTGACAGGCAGATCATTTGTGAAACTGTTGAGTATCCAGAGCAAGTTGAACATTATTGTCAAAGCTTCAACAATATAGTGTTGATCTCAAGTCCAAGTTATTTAGCACGTACTTGCAAACAATTTCCAGCTCAAGCGATAGCGAGTATTAAAGAAATATTTTGCTCCGGTGGTGCCTTAAGCGCTAATGTTGCCAATGACTTTCTAGAGTCTAACCAGCAAGTTATTACTGAAATATATGGTAGTACTGAAACTGGCGGTATTGCTTGGCGCCAACAGACTAAAAATGTTCAATGGAAATTATTTCCTGAACACCAAGCAACATTAGCTCAAGATAATACCTTAGTGTTAAAATCTAATTTTTTGGCTAAAGGTGAAACCTACAAAACCGATGATAGGGTCGAGCTTAATGCACGTTTTTTTAGCTTGTTAGGGCGTGTTGATCGCATCATTAAGTTACACGAAAAAAGATTATCCCTTGATGAGATGGAAGTTGAATTAGCCCGTTTGCCCAGAATCAATGTATGTCATTGCTTTGTCTTAGATACACCAAAGAGTAAATCAGCATTAGTTGCTGTGATAGAATTAGAAAAACATTGCGTAGCACCTGATGATGCAGCATATAAAAAACAGTTGGTTAATGAATGCAAAAAAGCCTTGTTGTCTGTATTTGAACCTTCATTATTACCGAGGAAGTGGCGTTTTGTAGCGCAACTTCCCTTTAATAGCCAAGGAAAATTAGAAAAAACAGCGTTAGTAAACCTTTTTTAAATAGAGCAATGAATTTAATGGATAATAGTGTGGAGAGAATACTCCCTAGCATTAACTCAATAGAGCAGCACGATGGTAAAGTGTTATTGAGTTTAACTATAAATGCTGATTTAAGGTGTTTTAGAGGACATTTTGATGATGTTGCGGTTGTGCCAGGTGTGGTGCAATTAGATTGGGCTATTATTTTTGCTCGAGAATATTTACTTATGGAAGGTGATGTCCTTGATGTCAGCGTATTGAAGTTTCAAAAGCTGTTATTGCCTGGAATGAAAGTACAACTAGCAATTTTAAAAAAATCACCTATCAAATTTACTTTTACTTATTTTATGAATGATGACAAGTTTTCCTCGGCTAGAGTAGAATTGTCATAATGAACACCCGTGAGCATATTTGTGCGGTAGTTCCGAGCTTCAATCACAGCGCTAAATTGGCGCAAATCAGTAGTGCTTTATTGGCGCAAAAAATAGCTGTTATTGTAGTTGATGATGCCAGTACTGAAGAACACGCTATGGTATTACAACACATTTGCAATGCTTGTAATGACATTCATTTAGTCACTCACCATGAAAATCAAGGTAAGGGCGGCGCTGTTATCACGGGTTTGTTAATGGCTCAAAAGTTAGGTTATAGCCACGCATTGCAGGTAGACGCTGATGGCCAACATGATCTTAATGATATTCACCCCTTGCTTGAATTATCAGCTGAATATCCTAATGCTTTGATCAGTGGAAAACCTATTTATGATGATAGTATTCCCAAAGGACGTTTATGGGGGCGCTCTATTACCCACTTTTGGGTACATATCGAAACGCTTTCACTACAAGTCAAAGATACCATGTGTGGTTTTCGCGTTTACCCTTTAGAGTCAACCTGTCAGTTAATCAAACAGGTTAATTTAGGTAAGCGCATGGACTTTGATATTGACATTATGGTGCGACTTTTTTGGCGCAATATCGATATTAGATTTGTGCCAACCAAAGTTGATTACCCTGAAGATGGCCAATCACACTTTAGAGCCCTGCATGATAATGTACTTATTAGTTGGCTCCATACTCGCTTAGTTATAGGTATGTTAGTGCGTTCGCCATATTTACTCGCGCATCGATTACTTAAGCCGAAAAAAAGCATAACTGACAATACAGCAAGTCATGGCCTATCTAATGGTGTGAAAAATGAAGACAACTAATCATTGGTCATTAATGCGCGAACGTGGGTCGCTAGTGGGCTTAAAAACCCTATTTATGTTCTACAAATATGGCGGACGCTATCTCTCGATTGTTATTTTATATCCAGTGATTTTCTATTTCTTTATCAGTGGTAGAAGCAGTCGATTAGCCTCACAAAAATACCTTAACAAAATGCATCAAGCAGGGTATTTATCAGAAAAACCAACGATGTGGATGAGCTTTAAGCATTTCTTAGCAATGGGCTTTGCTGCTTTAGATAAAGTGGATGTTTGGTTAGATAAAATATCCATGGCTTCAATTCATCATGTTAATTATTCGGTGTTTGAATCTTTGCTTTTAACAAACAAGGGTGCATTAATTATTGGTTCGCATTTAGGTAACTTAGAAATATGTCGAGCCCTTGCCAATGACAATACTAGCGCTTGCTTTAATGTTTTAGTATTCACCGAACATGCACAAAAATTTAATGATTTTATTCATAGCTTAAATGGCGACGTAAAAGTTAATTTAATTGAAGTCACTGAAATGGGGCCAGATCTTGCTATTATGTTGCAAGATAAAATAGATCAAGGTGAGTATGTGGTTATTGCTGGTGACAGAACTTCAACTACGGTTGCTGGTCGAGTTATTTACAGTGATTTTTTAGGTGAGCAAGCACCATTTTCTCAAGGGCCTTTTATTCTTGCAGGTATTTTGCAATGCCCTGTTTTAATGATGTTTTGCTTGAAGACTAACTCGTCAGCTAAGCAAACATATAATTTAATTTTTGAAGAGTTGTCTTCTGGTGTTTATTGGACTAAAAAAACTCGGCAAATAGAGTTAAGAAAATTAGTAAATAAATACGCTAAAACCTTAGAAAAATATTGCGGACAATACCCGCTGCAATGGTTTAATTTTTTTGATTTTTGGCAACGAGACAATATTAGTAGAGAAAGCATTAGCCAAGAAAACATGGCCAACACAGCTAATAACCGTAACAAGTAGGATGTAGATATGTTAGAAAAAAATGCCCCCACTATCTTTGGGGCGGCCGCATTAACCATTGAAGATATAGTAGCCATTGCTAAAAATGAAAAGCAGGTGGCACTTTCTAATGATAGTGAGTTTACGCAAAAAATTGATGCTGGTGTTGCTTTTTTAGATGCTTTATTAAAAGAAGATGGCGTAATTTACGGTGTAACTACTGGTTATGGTGAGTCATGCACGGTAGAAATTCCGGCTGAATTAGCGAATGAATTACCGTTACATTTAACGCGCTTTCATGGTTGCGGCTTAGGTGATTATTTTACCCCTGAGCAAGGACGCGCAATTTTGGCGACCCGATTAGCTTCGTTGAGTCGAGGTTATTCAGGGGTAAGTTGGCCTTTATTAAAGCAAATCACTGCATTTTTGAATAACAATATTATTCCTGTTATTCCACAAGAAGGCTCTGTTGGTGCCAGTGGTGACTTAACGCCGCTCTCCTATATTGCTGCTGCTCTTTGCGGTGAGCGCGATGTTTATTATCAAGGAAAAAAAGTTTCTGCAAAAATCGCATTAGCGAATGAAAAGCTTAATCCTATTACCTTACGCCCTAAAGAGGGCTTGGCTATAATGAACGGTACGGCTGTAATGACAGCTTTAGCATGCCAAGCTTATGATAGAGCTGCTTATTTAACAAAGTTAAGTGCGCGAATTACCGCATTAAGCAGCTTGGCTTTAAAAGGTAACAGCAATCACTTTGATGACATTTTATTCTCAGTAAAACCTCATCAAGGTCAAGCTGACGTTGCCTCGTGGATACAGCATGATTTGCACCACCACCACCATCCTAGAAATTCACATCGCCTACAAGACAGGTATTCAATACGTTGTGCACCTCATGTTATTGGGGTGCTTGCTGACTCACTTCCTTGGCTTAGACAGTTTATTGAAAATGAACTGAACAGCGCAAATGACAACCCCATAATTGATGGCATTGGTGAGCATGTACTACACGGAGGCCATTTTTACGGTGGTCATATTGCTATGGCAATGGACAGCATGAAAACGGCTGTTGCTAATATTTCTGACTTGCTTGATAGGCAAATGGCAAGTCTGGTTGATGTAAAATACAACAATGGTTTGCCTGCTAATTTATCAGCAGCTGCGCCAGATCGTATTGCTATTAACCATGGCTTTAAAGCGGTGCAAATAGGCGCTTCTGCATGGACGGCAGAAGCATTGAAGCTCACAATGCCTGCCAGTGTGTTCTCTCGCTCTACTGAATGTCATAACCAAGATAAAGTAAGTATGGGTACTATTGCGGCACGAGACTGTTTACGGGTTTTACAGTTAACAGAGCAGGTTGTCGCAGCTACGCTTTTAGCAAGTTACCAAGCGGTTACTTTACGAATTCAACAAAATGAATTAAAGCGTGATACGCTGTCTGCACCAGTATCGGCAATGTTAACTGATATAGGTGAATTTTTTGAACTCGTCACTGAAGACCGGCCGCTTGAAGGCGTGTTAAGAGCAACCGTGGCGCATATACAAGAACAACGCTGGTCTCTTTATGAGTAATTCAACCTCAGCTAAGCAAAAGTACTTAACTACTTCAGTCGATATTGAAATTCCGTTTCATGATTGTGATCCGATGAATGTCGTTTGGCATGGTAATTATCCTCGTTATTTTGAGGTGGCTCGCTGCCAGCTGCTGCGCTTATTTAATTATGATTACCCCGATATGGTGGCTTCAGGTTATATGTGGCCAATTGTCGATATGCGTTTGAAATACGTTGGCTCAGCAAAGTTCACTCAATTGATAACTGTGTCTGCATCTTTAGTTGAATATGAGCATAGAATTAAAATTAATTATGTTATTACCGATAAAAAGACAGGTGCTAAATTAACCAAAGGTTATACGGTGCAAGCAGCTGTTTCTGTTGAGACTAATGAATTGCAACTAGAGTCGCCACCAATTTTACTTGAAAAACTACAATCATGTTTAGCTACGTTGCGAGATAAGTAAATATGAAAGTAGCGAGTATGAAAGCAGTGAGTGTGCAGCAAGTTTTATCATTTGTTTTAGTTATCAGCTTATTCTGTTGGTCGTTAGTAACTGGTGCGGCTGAAGTGAATTCTGCTAGGCAAAAAGCGACTAGCTTACAACCTTTGAAAGGTACTTTTTCACAAAATAAAAATATCAAACCGTTAAAACGTCCTTTTAAATCTGAAGGTAGCTTTGTGTATTTGCCTAATAAAGGTCTGTTGTGGCATACCCTAAAGCCAGTTAATTCTTTGAAGCTATTTGCTAATGATGGTGTTTATAAAATTGATGATCAAGGTGTATTGCATAAAGAGGCCCAGCTAGATAATGACTTCTTTTTAGCCTTATTTGCTGCCGATGAGCAAAAATTGGCAAAATTTTTTACTACAGAATTACTTAAAAGTGACATAGATGGTAAAGCATCGTGCTTAGCTTTAACGCCTATCGGTAGCACCATGCGAAGCCTATTCAAAAAAATAAATTTATGTATCAGTGAAGTAATAGCAGGTACAAAAATCCCTACTAAAATAGAGCTAATTGAAGCTAAAGGTAACAATACCGAAATTCAATTACAGTTATCGTCAGAAAAAGTAAGCCCGAGGGAGTTGGCCTATTTTGATTAAGGGTTTTACCAAGGGGCTTACTCCGCTTTTAAATAGTTTGAGCAATAAATCATCCCTAGCATTATGGTTGCTTATAGTGGTGATTTGCTGTGCTATTTTATTGGTGAAATTGAGCAATACAGAGCAGCAATACAATGCCGGTTTACTGGCTGCACTTGAGATTAATTCACCTAAACATCAAGCTGCAATTGCTTTAGGTCAAAATTATCAAAACAAACTATTATTGCTTGTAGGCCACCAAAAGCTTGAACAAGCGGTGACTATGGCCAGCGCAATAAGGTTGCGTTTGCAAGATAAGCCTTGGCTAAAAAATGTTTATAGTAACCCGCTTAATTCAAAACAATTACAGCAATTAATAGCATATTATGGAAAATCGCCGTTTAGTTATTTAGCTGATAGCCAAAAAGAAACGCTAATCACCGCATTAAAAAATAGCCAAGCGCAAACGCTAACTGATGAATACTTTTCTTTGTTAAATCAATGGGCAGACCCTATTGTTAGCCAGTCTTTAGAAAAAGATACTACTTTAACCCTTGCAACGTTCTTAAAAGAGCGTTTGTTAACTAGCGCTCAAGAAAGTGCTAACTGGCAATTCAGCCAGCAAGAACTCATGCTAAAGGGAGAAGAATTTAGCTACATACCTGTTTTTATCAGCATTGAAGCTACACATACTAATATTCGAGACTCTGTAGCCATTTATCAAGAATTGCAAAGTATTAAGGCTGATTACACTCAGTCCTCAACCGAAAACAACAATGTCAGTGAAGTATTAATGACAGGCATGATTTTGCATTCCGCTGCTGCAAGTTTGCAGGCTCAATCAGAAATAAGCAGTTTTGGTCTGTTTTCTCTTATTGGTGTTATGCTGATAATTTTGTTGGCATTTAGGGCTATTACCCCCTTAATTGCATGTTTAGCGGTGATCGGCAGTGCAATTTTACTGGGGCTTGTTGCTCTGACATTGTGGTTTAACTCAATACATTTGCTAGCATTTGTTTTTGCCGTCAGCATTTTGGGTATCGCGGTAGATTATGGTTTTCATGTTTTGGTTTTGCGTCAGCATACTCAAGAGTCGGCGCAAAGTATTCGCAGTAAAGTGTTTTTACCACTAACAATTGCGCTAGTTTCAACTATTGCAGGTTATAGTCTGTTCTTTACCACCCCCATTAATTTACTGCATCAAGTGGTTGTTTTTGTTGGTTTTGGTTTGGTAGGCGCTTATTTGAGTGCTTTATTATTATTGCCTAACATTCGTTTTAATAGCACCGGAGCCTCATTTGGAGTGCTACCTAAACAGCACTTTGTTTACCTTTTTGTCGCCACTCTTGTTTTTGTTATCAGCATCTCAGGGCTTAATTTTGATGATAACATTGGCAACTTGAACACTAAATCAAGCTTATTAGTGCAAGAAGAGCAAAAAGTAGCGAAATTAACGGGTGAGAATGTTTACCCTTACATGGTGCTTATTACTGGAAATAGTCAAGATAGCTTACTTCAAGAGTCGCAGCAGCTGACTAAAAATTTACGTGCGCAGGGCGCGGTGTTAAAAAGTATTACTGATTGGCAGCTTTCCCAAGCAGAGCAGCAAAAAAACATTGATTTAGTCAGAGCGAATTGGCAATCAAGTCATTATCACGCTATTACGCCATATTTAGATGATAACGCCATAGAATCAGCATTAGCCAAAGCAAAACCAATAGCTTTATTGCCAACCTTTATTGCACAAAATATGGGGGTAGACATTAAAAAAGTTGCTGATCAATATTGGACGGCCTTGTTATTGAGCGCCCCGTTATCAGAATTACAAAAGTTGTCTGTTGCACAGGCTCCCAATGCTAGTAATGTTAATTTACCTCTTGCTTTGTCAAAGCAATTGGGCGAGGTAAGGGCTAATGTTTTACAAGTTGCTTTACCAGCAATCTTAGTGATTTTAGTTATCTTGAGTCTCTATTTTGGTTTTACTAGCGCCTTAATCATGCTGTTAGTTCCTACGGTATCTGCGGGTCTCGCCTTAGTATTTAGCCAATTTTTTCAAGCTAGTTTAAATATTTTTAATGTGCTTGCTTGTTTACTCATTATCACTTTGGCAATTGATTATGTGGTGTTTTTTCGTGCCCATGGCGTTACAAAATTGATTAGCCATACAGTAAGTTTATCAGCGCTTTCATCAGCGTTGACCTTTGGTGTGATGTCATTTAGTACCACACCAGCAGTGAGCAGCTTTGGTTTAACATTATTAATAGGTATTTCCTTAGCTTGGTTGCTAAGCCACCTAACGCCTTTAACCTATATAAAAAAATAAATTGAAAATGGAAGTAATAACATGATTCAACTACCTGAACAGGGTGAACTATCGGCAGTGGCAGCTAAGTCTATGGCGCAGCATATCGCCTTTTCTCCGTATATTTTTCAAGCTACTGTGGCGATGAAAGAGCTAGGGATTTTACAATTTATTGATAAAAACAGACGTAAAGGTGTGCTGTTAAACGAAATAGTTGAAGCGGTAAAAGTGAGTGAATATGGCGTTAGTATCTTGTTAGATTTCGCCTTAACCTGTGGTTTAGTTACTGTGACTAAAGACGAGTTCGAACAGAGCGATTCGCCCCGTTACAGTTTAACTAAAGTAGCCTTTTTTCTTTTACATGATGAAATGTCAGTTGTTAATTTTGAATTCACACAGCACTTTGGTTATCAAGGTTTGGCCAACCTTACTGAATCAATTAAAACAGGTAAACCAGAAGGACTAAAAGTGTTTGGTGATTGGCCAACCTTATATCCTCATTTGCCTGAATTGCCTGAAAGAACGAGAGAAAGTTGGTTTGCCTTTGATCACTTTTACTCAGATCATGCTTTTGATGAAATTCTGCCATTAGTTTTTGCTAGCAAGCCAAAGCATATTGTTGATATTGGCGGTAATACCGGCCGTTTCACTACTAAGTGTTTACAGCATGATAGTGAAGTGCAAGTGACTATTATGGATTTACCACCACAGTTAGCCAAAGCACAACAAAATATAGCCGAGACGGGTTTAAGTGAACGCTTTCATCAATTTCCCTGCGACATGTTAGATCCAAAACAAGAATTAGCTGAAAATGCAGATGTTTATTGGATGAGTCAATTTTTAGATTGTTTCTCTGAGCCTCAAATTCAAACAATATTAACCAACGTCGCTAACGGTATTTCGGGCGATCAACGTGTATTGATTTTAGAAACTTTTTGGGATGCTCAAAAATTTGATGCTGCGGCGTTTAGCTTAAATGCTACCTCACTTTACTTTACCTGTTTTGCTAACGGTAATAGCCGTATGTATGCGGCAGATAAATTCATTGCCTTAGTTGAAGGGAGTGGTTTAAAAATAGAACAACGCATTGATAATATCGGTTTAGGCCATAGCTTATTGGTTTGCAGTAAAGTGGCTAATTAATCATGTTAATGAGCAATGTTGTGTTAACTAGAATTAAACGAATCAAGTCCTATTTTTTACTCGTGTGTGCCACGTTCATTTTAAATGCATGCGCCACTCGTGCACTTAATATTCATCGAGTATTGCTTGATGATAATATTGGTTATGTATTGCAACCTATACCTGAAAATCTAATGAATACCGGTATACAGGCCTTGTTTACGGTTAAGCAACTTAAGCTTAAACATCAGGGTAAGGAAAACCAGTTTGTAGTGCAGGTAGAAATGACACAGTCACATTTGCTTGTTTCAGGCATGACCGTAGAGGGTATTTCCTTGTTTACCCTTGATTGGCACACAAAATTGGGTACATTGAGTTATGATAAAAAAATTGCGATTGAGCCTCTGAGAGTCTTGGCTGAGCTGCAATTAGTCTTGTGGCCACTAGATGATGTTGCTCAAGGCTTAGAGCGCGCAAAAATGAATCCAATAACAGAAACATATCGAGAAATTAGTTCAGCTAATGAAGTGATTTATCAAATCAAACAGCAGTCGAATGCCAGTCATTTGATCAACCTTAAAAAGAATTATTCAATAGAGATAGAAGAGTTGGATCGTTGGCAACTGTCAGTAGAGAACGGATCGGATAACAAGCTTGAACAAAGTCTTAAGCAAGACGTGGTGGAAAACTAGCCTATGACAATTTATTTAAATGAGCTCGGTTTAGCATGCGCACTTGGCTCAGATAAAAAAACAGTGTTGACTAACTTTCTAGCGGGTGAGCAATGCTTTATGAAAGCAGATAATAGTTTTGGCATTGAGACGGTTATTGGCAAGGTACATGCGAAACTGCCTGACATGAAACAGTATGGTGATTATCAAAACAGCCGTAATAATCAGTTAGCTTTATTAGCATTTGAGGAGATTGAGGAAAAACTCGCGCAAGTAAAATCTATACTAAGCAAAGAGAAAAGCAATGAGTTAAATATTGCTGTCGTTATTGGCACTAGCACTTCAGGTATCGCAAGTGGTGAACAATCAATGCAGCATTATTTAGCGACGGGTGAACATAGTCACGATTTTCACTATGCTATGCAGGAGATGGGGGCAACAGCTGAATTTATCGCAAAGTTGGCGGAGGCTAATGCTAGTGTTTATAGTATTTCCACTGCTTGCACCTCTAGTGCAAAAGCCTTAATTAGTGGGCAGCGTTTATTAGAAAATGACTTGGCTGATATCGTAATAGCCGGTGGCGTTGATAGCTTATGTAAAATGACAATTAACGGTTTTAATGCGTTAGAATCTATATCGCCAACACAAACCCAGCCATTTCAAGCATCGCGTTGCGGTATAAACATTGGCGAGGGTGCAGCATTATTTGTAATGAGTAAGTTGGCAGGCGATATAGCACTTACTGGCTTTGGCGAAAGTAGTGATGCTCACCATATTTCTGCACCACATCCTGACGGTAAGGGCGCAGCCCAAGCTATGTTAGCTGCTCTTGACCGCGCTAGTTTGTCAGCAGAAGACATTAGCTATATTAATTTACATGGCACCGGCACTATGCAAAATGATGCTATGGAAGCTAAAGCTGTATCGCAAGTATTTAATAAAGCGACGCCTTGCAGTGCCAGCAAGCAGCTGCATGGTCATTGTCTAGGCGCTGCAGGCGCTATTGAAGCGGGGTTGTGTTGGTTACTACTCAGTGATATTAATCAAGAAAATCACTACCCAAAAATGAATATTTCAGGTGATGTTGATACAAGTCTTGATGAAATAAATTTAATTACTGAGAATCAGCAACCGAAGCAGAGTTTAAGTCGAGCACTTCGACATTGTATGTCTAACTCTTATGCCTTTGGTGGCAATAATGCCAGTTTAATTTTATCTAGCGAGTTGGCCAATTAAAGCCTTTTAATAAAAATATGTATGATATTGAAGAAGTAATAAAGCATAGAAAACCTATGCGATTAGTCGATGAATTAGTTTCCTTTGATGAAAGTAGTGCTTGTGTGTTGGTAAACATAACTGACAAAAGTGAATTTTATCAAGCTGAACGACACGGTGTACCAAGCTATATTGGTATTGAATATATGGCGCAATGCATCGCTGCTAAAGCAGGGGCAAACGAATTGGTTTCAGGTGGTGCTCTCAAGTTAGGTTTTTTATTGGGTACTCGAAAATATAAACCTACCATTGCTTATTTTTCGTGCGGTGAAACGTTACAGGTAAGGGCAACTAAAATAATGGAAGACGCTGCAGGTTTGTCGGTGTTTGACTGCACAATCGTGGCAAAAAATCAGATGGAAACAATTTTGGCTCAAGCTAAAATTAACGTCTTTCAACCTGAAAACTCAGCGGCCTATTTACAGGAATAAATCAATGAATAACACAGTTTTAGTAACGGGCTCAAGCAAAGGTATTGGTAGAGCTATTGCCATTGAACTAGCAAAAAGTGGATTTGATATCGTCGTTCATTATCATAGTGATATTAAAGGCGCAGAAGAAACTTTAGCGCAAGTGAGCGCCCATCAACAAGACGGAAACAGTCGCATTGTTCAGTTTGATATTGCTAATGGCGAGCAGAGTAGACAGGTTTTAACTACCGATATTGAACAGTTTGGCGCTTATTATGGCGTGGTTTGCAATGCGGGCGTGCATAGCGACAATGCTTTTCCTGCAATGACAAATGATGAATGGCATAAAGTTATTCACACCAACCTTGATGGTTTTTATCATGTGGTACACCCTTTAGTCATGCCGATGATCCAGTTACGAAAAGGTGGTCGTATTGTGGCTATCTCTTCTGTGTCGGGTATTTTAGGTAATCGAGGTCAAGTGAACTATAGCGCTTCGAAAGCAGGTTTAATTGGTGCAGTGAAAGCTTTAGCATTAGAGTTAGCGAAAAGAAAAATAACGGTAAATTGTGTAGCTCCGGGCATTATTCAAACAGAGATGACAGAAGATATGCCTAAGGATATGATTAAACAAATAGTGCCTATGCGTAGAGCGGGCAGTGATATTGAAGTAGCAGCAACGGTGAACTTTTTATTTTCACAGGGGGCAAACTACATCACCAGACAAGTGATTAGTGTCGATGGGGGATTAAGTTAATGCATCGTGTAGTGGTTACAGGTATGTCGGCGATAACCGCCTTAGGTGATAACTGGCAAGACTTTTCAGCTAAACTAAAAAAAGGTGAAAATGCCGTTCAATACCATGAATTATGGGATGGTTTTGATGAGCTGAATACTCGCTTAGCAGCACCTGTTTTAGATTTTGAAAAGCCAAAACATTATAGCAGAAAGCAATGTCGCTCAATGGGGCGAGTCTCTATGATGGCTACAGTGGCAACTGAGCGAGCATTGCAACAAGCAGATTTGTTAGATAGTGAACTGTTAACTAACGGCGATATGGGTATAGCCTATGGCTCAAGCACTGGCTCAACAGCACCTTTTCTTGATTTTGCTAACTTACTCAGTAGCAAGAGTATGACAGGTATCACTTCTACTAGTTATATTAAAATGATGGCGCATACTACAGCGGTAAATGTTGGTGTTTTTTTTGGTGTTAAAGGACGAGTGTACACCACAAGTTCGGCCTGTACCTCAGGCTCTCAAGCGCTAGGTTATGCTTATGAAGCAATTAAATATGGCAAACAGACTGCTATGATTGCTGGTGGAGCCGAAGAGTTGTGCGTTACCATAGCTGCTGTTTTTGATACTTTATTTGCTACCAGTACTCAAAATGATAATCCTAGAAACAATCCCAAGCCATATGATGAAAATCGTGATGGTTTAGTTATTGGTGAAGGCGCTTGTAGCTTCATTTTAGAAAGTTTTGAATCAGCTAAAGCCCGTGGTGCGACTATTCTTGCAGAATTGGTTGGCTATGGCACGAACTCAGATGGTCAGCATGTTACTCAGCCCTGTGCAGATACTATGCAAATAGCCATGGAAATGGCAATTAAAGATGCAGGCATTCAGTCTAGCGATATTGGTTATGTAAATGGACATGGTACTGCCACGGATAAAGGTGATATTGCGGAAACTCAGGCTACTGAAAAGGCAGTAGGTAAAAATACACCTATTAGCTCTCTTAAAAGTTATCTCGGTCATACCCTAGGTGCTTGTGGCGGTATTGAAGCGTGGGCTAGTATTAATATGATGAAGGATAACTGGTTTGCACCAACCACTAATTTGGATAATGTTGATCCTAAGTGTGGTGAATTAACTTACATTCAAGGCGAAGGGTTATCAAAGAAAACAGATTTTGTTATGACTAACAACTTTGCTTTTGGTGGTATTAATACTTCACTAATTTTTAAAAGATATAGGCAGCACTAGTGAAATAACTGGCGCTACCTATAGAGTTTTTTTATATCTATTCTGAATCTAATAAAGCTTTTTTAACATCTTCGTCATTAAAAATATCAATCAATTGATCTCTATAAGCGCGAAGAACATTATTTTGCGGTGATTCGCTTGCTTTTTCTTCAATAACATCACGTTCAGAAATGTCTTTTTCTAACGTTTTTCCGTCAGACAATTCATAAACATAAATAGTAGCATCTGTGTCAAAATTGAACGCAGTAACCCAGTTCAAGTTGATACTGAAGTACCATTCTTGCAAATCAATAACAAACATTTTTTGTGCATCATGTTTGGTGATAATTTCTTTAGCATTACTCTCATTTGGTTGAGTATCAATATTTGCAGCGACAACATTCCAACCACTATTTGATAAACCCGTAGTGAGTCGGTGCTCTAAAAACTGTGATAAATTCTTACCTTTATCACTATCTTCCGTAGCTAATACTTGATTAACATGCCAATCAACAGGTATACCAAAAGACGCATGGGCTTTACCCACATAATTTTTAGGCTTCCCTTCTTTAACTCGCTTCCTGTTATCAATGACAGAAATGACAACTTTATCTTGCGCTTGGTAGTCAAGTTTTGGCGTTTGTTCAGCAAGAGGGATAGGTGTTACACAGCCGGCCAAAGCGGCAGCAAAAATGATAGATAGTAAAATTTTTATTGGTTTCATGAAATTCTCATTTGTTATTATTAAAATTAGTGATTTAAATTGACTTAAAACCTTGCGCTTACAAGTAATGAAGCTGAAACAGCAACTACGTCACCTTCACCACCAGCTTCTTCAATCAAGTCGGCATAATCACCAGCCGAACGAATACCAAGCACTAGGTCAAGTGCTATAGGACTCCAGCTATAGCCAATACCGCCATTTATTTGAAAGCCAGAAAAATCTTCTTCCTCGTTTTGATCAGACCATGTATCAGTGTATAAACCACCACCGACATAAGCTTTAAACCCATTAGTTGCTAACCCTGTTCCATAATATGCAACAACATCAAAACCTTTTGAATCGAATGATGAATAATCATCATTCTCTAAAGAAAAGTAACTAGCTCTGACAGCAAAATTGTCAGAAAAAGCGTAGCTACCGGTAAAGTTTAAACCTGAAAACTCTATGTCTTCATTGCTATAAGATCCATCAACACTGATTGTGCTTGCGTATGAGCCTAAGCCAATATTCCAGTTTTTCTGAGATGGTGTAGAAGTATTGACTGTTGAGTCATCTGCGAAAGCAGAAAGTGAAAGAAAGGGGATAGATATTAGTACAGCTAAAGCTAATTTTTTCATTTCAATCCTTAAAATAATTTATTTAAATAAGCTAAGAACTTCATATTCTTAGCGCGATTATTATATTCAATAAAAAAGCGTTTGCAAATTATTTTATTGGTAATTAAGTGAGTGTTTTTTAGTAAATAGATAGAGTTATATAATGAAAAAATATATGGTTAATAATGTCTTAATTATATTTATGGATTTTGTCATCAATGAAACTTACTTTGAAAATTTTCATTTTAGCCTCTACTGTTTTCTTTCTAACATCTTGCTCTCTTATTGAGATTAAAGAGCAGTCAGTACAATTGGAAAATGTTTCTTATATTTCCGGAACTATTGATAGTAATAACGGTACACATCCTATTTATGTGGTGTTATTAAAGCAATATGAAACGCATGTGGAAGTGTTAAATCAAACATTGCTAAATGATAATAATGGCTATCAGTTTGATTTATTTCCGGGTAGATACATTATAGGTGCTTATATAGATGAAAATAAAAACGGTAAACGAGAGCACACTGAAAAATCTGCATTGTATAGTCAAGATGTTAGTTTATATCAGATCATTGAAGTTGGCTCTGGCGAGCACAGTGTTCTCAAAAGTTTTTCTATTAACAAAGTGATCAATATAAGAGAAACATTAGAAAGTGGTGGACAAGATAAAACAACAATTCATTTGTCTAAGGCTCAAAGTAATATCGGAAAAATAGTTTCATTAGATGATGGTATTTTTGTGAAGGACAATTCAGTGATCGGATTATGGTATCCACTAACCTTTCTGGATAAATTAGGTGGTGGTTTGTTAATGCTGCAAGATTATCAACAAGATAAGATCCCAGTCATTTTTGTTCATGGAATTTTAGGTAATCCAGTTGAATTCAGGGATTTAATTCAAGGGTTAGATCGTGATAAATACCAGCCTTGGGTGCTCTATTACCCAAGTGGTATTCAATTAGACTTAGTTAGTAATTATTTATTAAAGTCATTAAATCAGTTGAAAGAAAAGCATGAGTTTACCGATGTATATTTGATAGCACACAGTATGGGAGGGTTAATGTCTCGCTCATTTTTAATGAAGCACCAAGAACAAGACCCTGAGTTTGATGTTTCATTTTACATGACAATTAACAGCCCTTTGTATGGAATGACAAGCGCAACATCGGGTGTAGAGGCATCCCCTATTGTCATTGCTTCGTGGCGTGATTTAGCTACAGGTAGCGATTACATTAAGAAGGTACATAAATGGCAAGTTCCTAGCAATACTGCTTATCATTTGGTTTTTTCTTATTTATCAGGAGAGGAAGGTGATGGGGTTGTGCCGCTGAGCAGCCAACTTTCTTTATCATTGCAAGATGAAGCAACAAGAATTTATGGATTTCAGGCGCAGCATGCTCAGATTTTAAAGGATGATGATTTCATTCAACGTGTTAATAAAATATTAGCTAAGCATTATCAAGAGAGGTAATTAATTGAATTGACCTTGACTCAATATAAATTGCATTTTAAGCATATTTTCTAATTAACAAATGAATCTGGAATTAAATCAACCAAAACATCAGAAGTGTTATGGCATTATAATGGTACCGTGATGGTTGATTTATCACCCAATGTACTTGAAAGATCAACCATGAAGGATGCTGCAAACTAACTTATTAAATTTCGTGTAGCTTTTAATTAAAAATGCGCCTCGTTGGCGTATTTTTAATTTTTGTGCGTTACAAAAGATAATGCCATCATTTTATTACTAAATAAATAGCTAATGAATATCCAAGTCATGCATTAATTCTCTTAAATACTTGCCATTAGAAAGCCCATTCTGAAGTATCAAAGTAAGATTATGATCTAAATCAAACAAAGTGCAATCAGTGTAATTAATAATGCAAATGATATTGATTCTCATTTAGAGTTATGCTTTAATAACGCCACTTTTGAGAAGGCGCTTTCTTTCAGGTTAACAATAAAGCCTTCCTGCAACAATTTTCGCTAGCACAGTTAGCACTATAAAATTAAATACTACTACATTGGAATTATAAACATGATGAAGAAAACACTAATAGCTTCGGCCTTAATTGGACTTTTTGCCAGCAATGCAGCAATTGCAAATGAAGAAACAGATAAGTTAAGACAAGTCATTGCTGAACAACAAAAAGTTTTAGAGTCTTTAGAAAAACGTTTAGATGAAACAGATCAGAAGCTAAATGCGACTGCTGAGCATATTGAAGTAGAAGGTGAGAGCAACGATAGTATTTTTGCTAATACCACAATTGGTGGTTACGGTGAATTACACTATAACAACTATGAAGATAGTGATGCGAAAATTGATTTTCACCGTTTTGTATTATTCTTCGGTCATGAATTTAGTGACAGTATTCGTTTTTTCTCTGAGTTTGAATTAGAACATTCACTTTCAGGTGATGATAAGCCAGGTGAAGTAGAGCTTGAACAAGCTTATGTTGAAGTAGATATTAATGAAGCAACAAGCTCAAAAGTTGGTTTGTTCTTAATCCCAGTGGGTATTATCAATGAAACTCACGAGCCACCTACATTTTATGGTGTCGAGCGTAATGGTGTTGAGAAAAACATTATTCCTGCAACTTGGTGGGAAGCCGGTGTGGCATTTAATTATAAGCCTTCAGGCGGTTTAAGTATTGATGGTGCTGCAACCAGTGGTTTGGAAGTTGGTGACGATTTTAAAATTCGCAATGGTCGTCAAAAGGTTGCTAAAGCAACAGCGGAAAACTTAGCCTATACAGGCCGTATTAAATATACCGCTATTACTGGTTTAGAGTTAGCCGCGACGTTGCAATACCAAACTGATATTACTCAAGGCGGCAATAACTTTGATGCTCCTATTGATACTGCAGATGCAACTTTGCTAGAAGCACACGCTATTTATCAAGTGAATGATTTCACTGTTCGTGCTTTATATGCTCGTTGGGATATTAATGGAGATGAAGCAAAAGAATTAGGTCGTGATGAACAAACAGGTTGGTATGTAGAGCCTGCTTATAAAATTAATGAAAAAGTAGGTGTTTTCGCTCGTTATGCTGAATATGACAATAATGCCGGCGATAGTGATTCAACTGCGGTTAAATCAACTAGTGTTGGTGTGAATTATTACCTCCATGAAAATGTAGTGTTGAAAGCTGATTACGAAGATCTTGGTGGCTCAAAAGACTCGAAAGGATTTAATCTAGGTTTTGGCTATCAATTCTAATATTGTTCGCTAGCGAATAATATGTATTTATAAAGTAAGTGAATAGTGCTGATGTGCTATTCACTATTTCCTTAAAATAGAGAGCGGTAAATAGAGGATCGTAAATATGACTAAATTTTTATCTGTCTCGTTTATTGCTTTTAGCTTGCTTCTTAGTAGTGCTAGTTATGCTGCTAAAGGTGTTTATCAAACGCCTAAAGCGTTTATTAGCAAAGCGTTTTCAGGGGAAATACCTGAAGTAAAAGTATTATGGTTAACAACGCAAGATAAAGCGACAATTGCTGAAATATTGCAGCACAAATATAACCGTATGCGCATTCGTTATTGGCAGCAGGGTGATGAAACCGTATGGGTTTTAGATGAGATAGGCAAAGAAAAGCCAATCACTATCGGCGTACATATTAAAAAGAAAAAAATCAGCCACTTTAAAGTACTAACCTTTAGAGAAAGTCGTGGCGATGAAGTACGTCATGATTTTTATGCTAAGCAATTTCTGAACGCAAAACTGAAAGAAAATAACCAACTTACTCAACATATTGATGGCATTACTGGCGCTACACTATCTGTTAGAGCGACAACCAAAGTTGCCAGAATAGCCCTTTGGCTGGATGCAAAAGTTGCCAACGATAATTTATAATTTCTGGCTAAAAGCAAGGAGATACGGCAGAATAGCTTTATAAGTTAAACTTTCCTTATCATTCAAATTTATTAGCAATGAAATTAAATTCCAAATCGTTACATTCTCGCTTAATTCGACATTTACGAGAATGGCATCGAAAACTTGGCATTATTGCCGCTTTTTTCATTATATTTCTATCTCTTAGTGGTGTGGCACTTAACCACACAACAACACTTTCGCTAGCGCATCTGCCCATAACTAATACTTGGTTACTTGATCATTATGGTATTTCGCCACCTAGTGATGTGCGTTTTTATCAGCAAACTTCCCTGCAGGTGACCAATAATTTTCTCTGGTTAAATGACAGCTTATTACTGGAAAGTACCAGTGATATTGTCGCTGTTATTTCAATTTCACCTACTCAAAATTCTACTTCAGAAATTATTTTGGCGGTAAGTAGCAATCAAATTAATATTTTTAATCAGCAGGGTGACTTAATTGATCAATTAGGGGAAGAGCTCGGCGTTCCGCAAAATATTAATGCATTAAGTGTAAATCAAAGTGATGTTATCGTCAGAACTGCAACTGGTTATTTTCAAACAAATACAGATTTCTTAACATGGCAAAAAGTTACTTTTGTAGTTGAGCCAGACTGGATAAAACCTATTGAAGCATCGGAAAAATTAACATCAAAAGCCGAGTTAGCTTATCGATCTCAATTTTTAACCCTAGAGCGCATTATTTTAGATGCTCACAGCGGTCGAATACTAGGCTTGTTCGGGGTCATCTTTATGGACTTTGTTGCAGTGTTACTTATTTTGCTTTCGCTAAGTGGCATTTATATTTGGTTAAGGTATGCCAGGGCTAAGCGCTAGTCTGAATTATTTTTCTAAGTGGGTGAATATACCATCCCATTTAGTATCTATAGGCGAGGCCGTTAATTTTAGGCAACGCTGGATATAAATGTTATACAGCTTGCTATGTGCATTATTGTTTAGTTTTGTGAAAATTGTCAGAGCAGATTGCCATTCTTGTTCTCGGTACAAGTTGATGGCTTGAATAAAAACCTCTGTTTCATTCTTTTTCTGCTCGCTTAGGTTAACTGTCATTGCTATAGGTTGATAAATACTCACTCCGTGCTTTTTCCCTTTAACTCTAACCTTGTCAATGGGACGAAAATAAATATCTGGTGATAATTTTTTACAACGTTCACTGACTAAAATAGGCACCTGATAATATTTTGTCAGGCTTTCAAGTCGAGATGCCAAATTCACGCCATCACCAAGAACAGTATAATTTAAACGAGTTTGAGAGCCCATATTACCTGCCAACACTTGTGCAGTGTTAATGCCAATTCCTAGTGCCAAAGGTTCAATGCCCTGTTTGATAAAGCCTTTGTTTAGCATCTTAAGCTCCTTCTGCATGACGAGAGCTGCTAATACCGAATTTTGTGCTTGGTTTTCATCAGCAATGGGAACGCCAAAAAGTGCCATTACCGCGTCACCAATATATTTATCAACCACACCTTTATGCTCATCTATATTAGCACTAAAACGTGTTAGCAATTGGTTAAGTAAGGTTATTACTTGCTTGGCCTCTTTTTGTTCGCACAATTGAGTGAAATTACGAACATCTGAAAATAAAATGCTCACTTGTCGCACCTCACCACCTAATTCAACGCCTTTATTGAGTAGTTGTTCAGCGATAGAACTTGAAACAACCTTACCCAATAAACTTCGCACTTTAGCGCGTTCTGCAAGACCTTTTGCCATAAAATTAAAGCGTTTTGCTAAATGTCCCAGTTCATCCTGCTGATCAATCTCTAGTGTTATATCATAATGTCCTTCGGCAATTTCATCAGCACCTAAACTTAGCTGAGTGATGGGACGGGTTATTTTCTTGGCAATTACTAAGGCACTTAAGATTAGTAATAACAGGGCAAAGGAGAATCCCAGAATGATAATAAGCTCTAACCTTTTGTAGGGTGCCAGAGCTTTATCTAAAGACGCTTGCAATATCACATACCAGTGATGCTTTGTTGAACTACTAATTACGCCAGCTAGAGAAACAAAATTCTGCTCTTTTAAATTTAAATCAAAGTGCTTATCTAACTGCCAAGGTGTGTTGATTAGTTGTTGACTCAGTGCTTGTTGTTGTTCGTGTGTTAAAGTGGAAGCGAGTATTTGAGAAGTATCTTGCTCAGTTTGATAAAAGATGGATATGTGTGATTTTGTGGTTGCTTGAAGTGCTGTAACAAAGGTTTGGGATATTTTAAAGCCCATAACAACCCAATGACTAGCCTCAGGAGAAAATAGCGGTAGCGCCACTAATAAATACGGAGTGTTTTTAATAATAGCCAGAGTATCAGCTTCGCCATATTCATTTGCCATGGCTTTTTCTATTAGCTCTGGCAAGTAGAAAGGCTGGGCCGTTAGGTCAACTTGCAAAGTATCAGCGATAATTTCGCCATCGAGAGTCAATAACAGCATGATGTCTGCATCGGCGCGAGCTTGATAGCTACTAAGTGTTGATAAAACTGTTTGATGTTCATTTGTATGGGCTACGGGCTTAAAAGCATAATCTAGAGAGAGCGCTCGAACTTTAGCCATCAGGTTATCTCTTTTATTGCTCAAACTGGCTTGAAATATTTCCTGAGTGACTCGCAGAGCTTGGTCTACATTTCTGCGCGCCGTATTGATATTCGCATCACGAATTATAGTGAACAAGAGCAGTTGAATTGGCACAGAGGCGAGCAACACAAAGGCAAGAATGCGACTGCGGAAATGTTTAAAGCGAAATAGTTTAACCATTTTGCTCCTAAAAGGGCTTTATAACCATTATGGTTAGTAACCTCGGCGTCTATTGTTCTTAGGAGCTCGCCATGATTTTAAAAGAGTTTTCTTCTCCAATGCAAACTTGATCTGGGTATCAAGGGCTCCAATATTAATGGACTGAGTGGTGTCTACAGATTCACCTTTTAGTTTAGGGTGCCAGGCCAATACCTGATATTCGCCTGCATTAAGACCAGAAATGACTCCTTTTCCTTGCTCGTTAGTAACAATAAATTTATCACTATCAACAACATAAACATAGGCACTCATCCAATCATGTATATTGCAAGCCATAGCTATTACACCCGTTTTATCAAAAGTTACAGGGCGGAGAGGGTTACCACTATAAAGAGGTATTTCAAATTGCTTGGCTTTTGAGAATGAATAAACCTGATGACGAATATTATCATTATTGGGAAAATTGATAGCATTGCCCTTTTGAATAGCGGTGACATACGGGGTAAATTCTTTATCAACCTGATCGACAATGATTTGTTTTTTTTGATTTAATACTTTATTTTGTTTTACATAAACTACAGTCCATGGGAGCGGCTGCTCCTTTTCATCTACTACAGATATTTTGAGATCAGAAGCAAGTATCACGTTAGCATTTAATGCCAGTATTACAATACCAAGCCGTAGTGTATTAGTTTTAAAATGAATAAACATAGCCGCTCCTAGTAACTATAATTAAATACTAACATCAAATTTTTACCTTTATAGTCAAGCACATCTGCCTGACCACTGTATGCATTAATGGCTAAATCTAGTGCTGTATGATTTGACAAGGCATAACTTATATTTGCGCCGTACATAACAGCGCTGGCTTTGAGGCTATAAACACAACCACCAAAGATGTCATCTTTGGTAATGGCAGTGATATTTTCTTTTTCCCAGACAATATCAACATTGTTTTTATCGCAGGCGGAAAGAATATCGCCATCTCGATAACCTAAGTTAAGCGTTAATAACCAGTTTTGCTCGAGCATATAATCGACATATACAGTTGCTTGCCAATGATTTTGATCAAACGGATTGCCGCTTATATCTTCAATAACAATGGGACCAGAGCTACCATTACTGGAGCTGTAATTGAGTTTAGCGGCTAAAGATAGACGTTCAGAAAAATGTTGTCCAAGTTCGAAACTTGCATTGCTGATATTTCTACTCCAACTATCAGCTTTAACATCATGCGAGGTCGAATTAAGCCCTATTTGCATATAAGGTACTTTGAAGCCAACGCCAAATTTGTGTCGAAAACCTATATTGATACCATATGCTGTTTCGTCCAATAATTCGGTATCACGGTGTTTATCTGTTGATAAGTCTAATGCTAGATGGAATCGTGATGTGCTGCTTATTTGATAGAAACGTCCAAAACTAGTTGATATTGCTAGGCGATTATCAGCAACTTTATCGTTATTAAAAGCAGAAATGTTTAAGTTATCAATATTTGTAACGGAGACTTGGGCCGCAGCAATCCACTCTACCCATTGACTATTATTAGCTTGGGTGGGTAGAGATAGCAGAATAAAAACACACAAATAAAATGAATTATTTAACATGATTTTTTCCTTAATTTTAAAAAATGATAGAAGAGTGAATACCTCTTTGTAGTACCATTTTTTGTCAATTTGTTTTTTATAAATCAAAGGTGATCAAACGTTTTAAAAAATCTCCTAATCAAACAGTATAGGTGAAATTACAGAAAACTGTTTCTATCTTGCAATTAAATTTACAGCATAAGTAAAAGGGAATACAATCGTTAAAAATTTGTTAACACTTTAGGTATAAATCATGGATATTGATATGGAGAAAATAGAACACTATTTACAAATGGTGGGTGAAATGAGCTTGCAGTTTGGCATCAAGTTTATTTTAGCGGTCGTTGTTTATTTAATTGGTAAATGGCTGATTAATAAAACGCTTAATCTGTTTGATATAGCGCTTAGAAAAAAACAAGTTGAAGCAACGTTACATCAATTTTTGCTTAGTATTTCTCGTACTTTATTAAAAGCAATTCAAATTATCATTTTTGCCTCAATGATAGGTATTGAAACGACTTCTCTTATTGCCCTTTTAGGCGCCGCTGGTTTAGCCATAGGTTTAGCTTTACAAGGCAGTTTGGCCAACTTTGCAGGTGGCGTACTTATTTTATTGTTTAAACCCTTCAAAAAAGGTGATGTCATTGATGCACAAGGATATCTTGGTGGCGTTGAAGAAATTCAAATTTTTAATACTATTTTAAAAACGCCTGATAACCAGCGAGTTATTATTCCAAATGGTCCTTTATCTAATGGCTGTATCAAAAATATTAATGTGGAAGGTACGCGTCGTGTCGACTTCGTTTTTGGTATCGGTTATGACGATGATGTTGCTAAAGCCAAAGCCATATTATTCTCGTTAGCTGAAGCCGATGAGCGAACGTTGAAAAATGTTCCTACCGATATTTGGTTAGGTGAGCACGGCGATAGCTCTATCAACTTATATTTACGTCCTTGGGTTAACTCAGACGATTACTGGCCTTATTATTTTGATATGATGGAAAAGGTTAAATTGGCTTTCGATAAAGAAGATATTAGCATTCCTTACCCACAGCGAGATGTTCATATTCACCAAACTGCTAACTAGTTCGCCATTCAGGTACTCGTATTTTAAAGCCCGTTTTCTTAGTAAGAAAACGGGCTTTTTCGTTTTTATCTTGTTATATAAAGTTTTCTAAATTGACTAGGGGTCATCTCTTTAAATTGTAAAAAACGACGATTGAAATTAGAAATATTATTAAATCCACAATGATCACTAATGGTTGTCACCGGCATTGTGCTATTGATTAATAATGAACAAGCCTTGCTAATTCTTAGTTGGTTTACCAGTTCGGTAAAGGTTTGTTCAGTTCGCTGTTTAATAAAGCGGTGAAAGTGATTTGTGCTCATGTGCACAAGTGTGGCTATGTTTTCTGCTTTGAGATTATCGGTATAGTGCTCATGCAAATAGCGAATAATTTTATCAAGCTTATCCGTTGATGGATCGGAAGTAATAGCAATATTATAACCTGAACTAGAAAGCACTCTTGAGTTTTGATCATCATGCATCAACTGTAGAATTTCTAGTAAGCCAATAAACCTTTCGGAAGGCTCTGCCTTTGCCATAAATTTAAATATTTTTGCCGCTTTCTCTGCAACTTTCTTATTAAATTTTATGCCGCGTTTTGAGAGTTGCAATAATGGCTTAAGTGCCATTAAATCAGGCATGTTTGTCAGTTGTTCAATCCAAGCAACAGGAATTTGAGCAACATATACTTGTTGCTCTTGCCCTAATATACTTTGAGACGAACACCAGGTATGAGGTAAATGAGGCCCTAAAAGTGTTAAATCTAAATCTTCATAATTTTCAATATTATCACCAACATACCTTTGTCCATGACTATTCAGTGTTAGGGCAATTTCATATTCAGGATGATAGTGAAAATTAAAAGGTAGTTCTTCTATTTCATAAAGCCAATATCGCCAAGATGAGTTTTCAGTTGGCAATACTTTTTCAAACATTAACTTCATTTTCAGTCAAATTTTAGCTACTTCCGATAGGAAAGTATTGTAACAGGATAGAAAAGTATATCAATAATCACTGTCAATCTCGCAAACTGTTCAGGCGTTAAGGGAACGTTATTAAAAATTAACATAGTGTTATTTGCTTTTGGCGTTGACTCTATGAAACAAAAAGAGATTACAACAATGTCTAAAACATACTCAAATAATCGGAAGGTAATGAACAAAAAGCCATTAGCGATTGCAGTGTCAGCAGCCATAATGAGCTTACTTACGTTACCTGCATTCGCAGCTGATGAAAAAGCCGCAGAGAAAGAAAAAGATAAATTAGAAGTGATTACCGTTACAGCAACTAAGCATGTTACCAACTTAATGGAAACACCACTTGCTATAACAGCGATGAACCCAGAAGCACTAACTCGTCAAAATATTAAGTCTATATCTGACTTAAGTGGCATGGTACCAAACTTACAGCTTGGTACATCAAACTCTGACTCTGGTGTTAAAGCCTCAATTCGTGGTGTAACTTCAAATAACTTCACTGAAATTGGCGATCCTGCTGTTGGTATTCATATTGATGGTATTTATTCACCACGTCCTCAAGGTTCACTGGCATTAATGTTCGATTTAGAACAGGTAGAGGTTCTTCGTGGTGCACAAGGTACCTTATTTGGTCGTAATTCAACCGCAGGTGTAATCAATGTTGTTCCGGCAAAACCAGTATTCGATGAAAACTTTGGTTGGACAACAGTTCAACTAGGTAATTATAACGCTAAGCAAGTTCGCAGTGTTTACAACTTTGCTATTGCTGATAATTTTGCTGTACGTGCTGCGGTAATGATTGATAAACGTGATGGTTATATTAATCAACAACAAGATTTAACTGACCGTGGTTGGTTATATGGCTCTCCAGGAGATGAAGACTATATCAATGGAAGTAGCTCTGATGGTAAAGCAGATGTTGATATGCGTTTAAACAAAAAAGTTGATGCATCAGATTATTATTCAAACTCTGATCAATGGGGCGTACGACTTACTGGTCTGTGGCAGGTGAGTGACGATTTAGCCTGGACAGTAGGTTATGAGCATTATCAAAATGATGGTGCTGGTGATGTTAACCTAAAAGATTGTGATGCGGCACAAAATACACGCTACGCTTGTGATAGTGAAGATCATTTTGACCAAACGGTATTAATTAATGTGCCGGGTAAAATTGATATGAGTATCGATACTATTCGCAGCTTAATAAGTTATGACATCAACTCAAATACTACTTTAGAACATAGGTTTGCTTATGCTAACCAACAAAGAACACAACACCATGATGATGATGCAGGTCAGCATGCGCTGTGGGAAGAAGTTGAGCCTATGGACTGGTGGGGCAGAGCATACGTTGATGATAGAGCAACTTATACGTTAGCGTCGGAATATCAATCATTTGTTAACGAATTACAACTGAAACAAAGTTTTGATAGCTGGCAATATGTCGTTGGTGCTTTTTGGATGTACGAAGATAATGCCATAGAATTTGCCCAAGATATGTTAGTTAATGCTCCATTTGGTATGCCCTATGGACAATTTTATGATCAACCAAAGCGTGAAATTGATTCAAAAGCTGTTTTTGCGCAAGCTGATATTGAGTTAACTGATAGATTAACTGCGACAGTAGGTGTACGTTATACCCAAGATAAACGTATTGATAACAATGGTGAAACTTGGGGCAGTTGGGGCGCTGATGATCCTTGGTATTATAATGGCGCAGAAGGTTTACCCATTAATCCTATTGACTGGGATAATTGGATGGGCACAGGCCAACCACATAATGGTGAAGATTTAACGACTAATATGGGCGCTTTTGCTGGTAAAGGCGCTTATGGTGACACTAAAGTGGTTAATACTTATGAAAAAGATTGGGATGAAACTACTTGGCGCTTAGGTTTGCAATACAATATTGATAGTGATCAAATGGTATTTACCTCTGTAGCTACGGGATATAGAGCAGGTGGGTTTGGTGATAAATTTGATACCTGTGGCGGTGGTACTTGTGTAGGTGGTCAGCCAAATACTCCAAACTATAGCTTCTTGGATTATGATCCAGAAACTACTACTAACTATGAAATAGGTTATAAAGGTAGCTTGCTAGAAGATACGCTAAATCTAACGGCAGTGTTGTTCTATACCCATTATGAAGATATGCATTACACCGATATGCACCCAGTGGGTCAAAAAGAGTTAATAAATGGTCAAGTTTGTCCTGAGTGGGATCAAGCCTGTGACATAGTTCAAGCATGGAAAACTGAGAATATTGGTGACTCAGATATCTATGGTTTAGAGTTAGAGTTTAATTATATTCCTTGGGAAAATGGTCACTTAACTGGTTATTACGCTTATTTAGGCACAGAGATTACTTCTTATGATTCATACAGTGATAACTGGATGTGTGGTTATCGTGAAGAGAATGGTGCTGAAGCTTGTGCAGATCTTTTTATTGAGCCAGGTAATGAGCTAAGTGGTCGTCAGCTTTATGATGTAACAGGTAATCAATTACCAGGCTCTCCTGAGCATTCAATGGGCTTAAACTACTCTCATTATATCGAAATGGATGAATACCAATTAGTGCCATGGGTTGGTGTTCGCTGGCAGGATAAAATGTATTTTACCCCGCGTAATTTAGATAACGAGGTCGTTGGTGATTATCAAGACGCTTATGCCAATGTTGATTTCTCATTAAAATTCTCACCAGTTAGTGAAGACTGGTATGTTGAACTTTATGGTAATAACTTAACCGATGAAGTGGTAACAAACTGGATGGGGCAAGGTGCTAATGGCGGCCATAAGTCGAGTTCATTTAACCCTCCACGTATGTACGGCGTAAGATTCAATATCAGCTACTAGTAGCTAATATTAAAAGGTTTTGCTCATCGCTAGCTTAGTATCTTAAATTAATACTGTTAAAGTTAGGGTGAGTAAAAATGAGGCTAGACTTCGACTTTCCGACCTCATTTTGGCTGATATTTCTCGCGTTGTAGGGGTATCAGTCTTTTTTACTATTTATTCGTTTTGAATTGTTTGTTATGGAATGCTTTTTTGGGGTAAGTAAATGAAAAAAAATATATCTTCGGTCATTTTAGTGTTGGTGACTTTTTTCGCTATTTCATTTATCACCAATATCATTGGTCCTATTTTTCCGTCTTTAGTGAAAGATTTTAATATCAGTCTTGGAGTGGCAGGTTTTTTACCTTTTTCATTTTTTGCCGCTTACGGGGTGATGTCAATTCCTGCGGGCTTATTAGTCGATAAATACAATGAAAAGCCTGTGCTCATTGGCGCCTTCATCATGTCAGCTATCGGTTCACTTTTATTTGCTTTAATGCCAAGCTTCTTTATGGCGATGGGCTCACTGTTTTTAATTGGTACGGGCATGGCAATGTTGCAAGTAGCAATTAACCCTTTGCTAAGAGTCTCTGGTGGTGAAGAGAATTTTGCTTTCTACTCAGTACTTGCCCAATTGCTTTTTGGTGCTGCAGCAGCGCTCAGCCCATTGGTGTATAGCTCTCTTGTGCAGGGTATGGCAGACACTCAAGCAACGGGGCTTGTTGCGCTACTATCAACATTAGTACCAAATAATATGCCTTGGTTATCAATGTACTGGCTATTTGCAGGCGTTTCAGTATTCATGCTCGTTTTTATCGTGCTAATCAGGCTGCCAAAAGTAGAATTAACTGAAGATGAATCAATTGGTGCTTGGGCTATTTATGCACAATTATTTAAAAACAAAACCGTTATTTTATTTTTCATTGGCATTGCTGCATATGTTGGTACCGAGCAAGGTGTTGCCAACGCAATTTCGATTTTTTTAGAGCGATATCATGGTTTAGATCCACTAACTGTTGGTGCAAGTACCGTTAGTGATTTTTGGTTAATGTTAACTTTGGGCTGTTTTTTAGGACTTGCGTTGTTAAAAGTACTTGATAGTCGCTTAGTGTTAAAAATATTTTCATTAGGAGCCATGATCTCACTCACCGCAGCTTTATTTGGCTCAAGTGATACCGCATTGATGGCCTTTCCACTGGTTGGATTTTTCTTATCGGTAATGTGGTCGGTGATATTTTCTCTGGCACTTAATTCTTTAGCTGATCATCATGGTTCGTTTGCTGGAATTTTATGTACGGGCATTGTTGGCGGTGGTTTAGCATCACCCATTGTTGGTTTACTTGCTGATATTACCGGTGATTTACGACTAGGTATGATCGTAGTTTACATCACTCTGGCTTATATTTTTGCTATTGGTTTTTGGGCTAAACCGCGGGTAAATAACAAAACAGTGAAGATTTTTGGCAGTGATGATAGCCCAGATTCATTAAAATCTTCCTTAAAAGTAAAGGGACAATAGCCTGATGAAATTATTTTCCAATACACTTGCTTCGTTTATTTTGCTTACATGTGTGGCTTTGTTGGCATCGTGTCAAAAAGAAGCGCATAAGCAAACAGAGCCTAATAATCAAAATAAGCCTTTAGCAATAAACCAAAGTCAACTTAATGAATTAGCGAAGACATTAAAGGTTCAGTACAACTTTTTATCCAATATTGAAACTGATTGCCCTGATTTTGAGGGAAAAAGTATCACTACTTGTTATGGCGCAGAAATTTGGTTAACAAGTCCAACGGATTTAGCCATTAATTCATTTGAGCTTAACTTCTCGCAAGTTTATCCGGCTTATGCAAGTAAGGGAGATGATTTTACTATTGCTCATATTAACGGGGATATTCATCAGCTTTCACCAAAATTATCTTTTTCAGGTTTTAAAGCAAAGAAAACTAAAAAAGTAAAGCTGTGGGTAAAAAGTACTTTAATCACAAAATCAGAATTAATGCCCAATTATTGGCTTTCATCTAAAGGTTTACAGCCAGTCGTTATAAAAAGCACACAAACCTTTTTTGATAAGGAAACGGGCTTAGAGCAGCAACCTTGGGTAATGTCTTTTAACAATATTGCCAAGCAAATAAAGTCATCAATCGATGATGTAAACCAATATGCATCATTGGCTTGGTTATATGAAAATGAAGCCGCACTTGAGCAATTTGATCAAAGTACTGACCATGTCGCCTATGCCATCATACCAACGCCAAAATCCGTAAAGTTTTTAGATGAAACGAAGCTATTTAATTTCTCTAATGGCGTAAAACTATCACTTAAAGATGTTGATAAGTCAGCAGTTTCAGCAGCTTTATCACGTTTGGCTTTGTTAGGATTTGAAGTGAGTGATTATGCAAGTAAGGATGTACAGTCGGCTTTAGAAATAGTTGTAGATAAAAGTGCGGTTAAGCCAGTTGATTGGGTCTCAGGTCATTATCAGTTAACTATCAATGAGAATAAAATAACTATCTTTGCCCAAGATGACGTTGGTGCTTTTTATGGACTGCAAAGTTTAGCGGGTTTAATACAATTGAATGTGAGCTCATTGCCTTTACTTCTAGTTGATGATCAACCTCACTATGCTTATCGCGGGCAGCATGTTGATGTGGCGAGAAATTTTCACGATAAAGCTTTTATTTTTCGTTTAATTGAGCAAATGGCCGCCTACAAATTAAACAAACTGCATTTACATTTAGCCGAAGATGAAGGTTGGCGATTAGAAATACCTACCTTGCCAGAATTAACGCAAGTGGGTAGTAAGCGCTGTATGAGTTTGTCTGATGAGTATTGTTTACAGCCGCAACTGGGTGGTGCAAAGGCAAGCGATCGTGATGGCTTTTATTCAGTAAGTGACTATAAAGATATACTAAATTATGCCAGTCAGCATCATATTCAAGTTATTCCTTCATTAGACATGCCAGGCCATTCGCGCGCAGCAATAAAAGCCATGGAAGCAAGATATCACTCATTAATGAAAAAGAGTGATGTAGTCGGTGCGAAACAGTATTTATTATCAGATTTTTCAGATCAAACCGAATACAGCTCTATTCAAAATTACAGCGATAACACTTTGAATGTGTGCATGGAGTCAACCTATAGCTTCATAGATAAAGTGCTTGATGAATTGAAAGCAATGCATGAGCAAGCTAAACACCCTTTAGATCTTTATCATATCGGTGCAGATGAAACTGCAGGCGCTTGGGTTGACTCTCCTGCTTGCGAAAGTTTAATTGGGCAGCATGGGAAAGAACACTTAGGAGCACTTTTTATTGAGCGAGTTGCAACTATGGTAGCTAATAAGGGTATCAGTGTTGGTGGCTGGAATGATGGTTTAAAAGAAACTCGCGTTGAAAATATGCCAACAAATACCTATTCATATATTTGGGGAGCATTACCGTGGGGCGCTCACCAGCAAGTAAGTGAGCAATCACATCGAGGTTGGAATATAGTGCTATCAATTCCCGATGTTCTTTATTTCGATTTCCCTTATCAAGTTGACCCAAAAGAACCAGGTTACAACTGGGCATCTCGTCGAATCACCACCCGTTCACTTTTTAATTTCATGCCCGATAATTTACCTATTCATGCAGAATTTCGGGTCGATACCTTAGGAAAGAACTTCGAAATTGATGACCGATTGCAAAAAGACCAAGATGGCAATATAAACCATCGACCACTGGCAAAAGGTTTTACCGTAAAAGGTATTCAAGGTCAGTTATGGAGTGAAACTGTACGTAGTGAACAGCAAGCTGAATACATGATTTATCCTCGTTTACTTGCTTTAGCTGAGCGTGCTTGGCATCAAGCAAGTTGGCAAGTGCCCTATGATTATAACGGCAATCGATTTGATAAAAACACTGGCTATTTTATTCAAGAATTACAAACGCAAAGAGATAAAAATTGGTTAGCCTTTTCACAAGTCATAGGTTTTAAAGAATTGGCAAAATTAGAGCTTTCAGGTATTTTCTATCGCCTTCCTAGTGTTGGCGCTACCCTGAAAAAAGGTATGCTACATGCGAATGCAGCGATTAAAGGTTTGCCTATTGAGTACCAAGAAAAAGGTGGTCAATGGCAAACATATTCAAGGCCGACCGATGTGCATACACCGGTGAAAATTAGAACAAAAAATATAGGTTTAAATCGAGCAGGCAGGATAAATGAAATAATAAAGTAAGTTGAATTTTTCGGTATTTGTATCTACATTTTTTACCTGCTTTTTTATCAGAAATAAAAGCAGGTGAGTTTTTTATTATATTATAATTTTTTGGTTTTTTATGGAACATTTTTCATTGATAGTGCTGGATCTTGGTGGCACTAAACTTAATATTGGCCGTTACAGGGATGGTCAAATAGAACATAGTATTGTCTACCCTTTTGACAACATTATGTCAGTTTCTGACTCGATTGGTTTTCTTAGCGAGTGCATTAAAGGTTTAATGGTAGAAGATACAAAAGGTATCGCTATTGGCGTTCCAAGTATTGTTAATGTCGATCAAGGCATTGTATTTAACGCAGTCAATATTCAATCTTGGCAGGAAGTTCCTTTAAAAAAACATCTAGAGCAACGTTTTGCGTTACCTGTGTATGTTAATAATGATGTTAATTGTTTCACAAAAGGGGAACATTTATCGGGTTGTGGTAAAGGCTATCAGGATATGGTGGGCTTGTGTCTCGGAACTGGTTTGGGAGCAGGTCTAATCTTGCAAAACAAATCGTATGCTGGCGCAAACTGTTGTGCAGGTGAAGTGGGTGGTGTTAGCTATTTAGATGGGCACTTAGATGATTACTGCTCGGGTTCTTTTTTTCAAAAACATTATCAACAATGTGGTTCAAAATTGGCTGAGCAAGCAATAAAAGGTGACAAACAAGCTTTAGCTGCATTTGAACAGTTTGCAGAACACTTGGCTTTCGCTATCAAACACCTGTTATTGATGATTGACCCACAACTGATTGTTATTGGTGGCTCAGTATCAGCATCTTTTGATTTATTTATAGGAAATGTTTGGAAAAATCTAGCTGGTTTTCCTTACCCAAATGTTATCGAAAATTTGGAAATTAAAAAAAGCAAACAAGAAAATAGTGCACTTCTTGGTGCTGCTCAGTTGTATCTAGAGTCAAAGGAAATCGCATAATGTTTATGAATAGAATGTTTAAAAAAATATTTTTTTTAATTAGCTCATTGGCAATACTAACCGCTTGTACCTCTAATAAAATCTCTGAAAAAGCTCAGCCTTCATTAAATATTCATATCAATCAAGTCGCCTTTGAACTTGAAGGTCCTAAAATTGCCATAATTACCAGTAGTGACAACCTTGAGTTGAATAAATCTAGCTTTGCCGTGTTTGATGAAGCGTCTAATAAGACTCATGTTGTTATTGGAACCTTGGCAAAACTACAAAAATTTAATCAATGGCAGGCAGCGAATGAAAATAAGGAGAAACTTTATTATTACCAAGCTGACTTTTCTTCTTTTCAGCGAGCGGGTGAATTTCAATTGGCTGTACATTATGGTGAGGAAATTACCACCAGCTCAACGTTTTCTATCGATAAGCAGGCACTTTTTAAACAAACAACGACTGCCTTATTAGACTATTTTAATGGTAGCCGTAATGATGAAGACTATAACTATCAGCAAGATAAAAATATTCGAATTTTTGGCAGTGACCGCTTTGTTGATGTACGAGGTGGTTATAATGATGCGGGTGGTGACAGCGGTAAGTACTTATCTCATTTATCCTATGCAAACTTTTTTAATCCACAACAATTAGCACATGTTACATGGGCGCTAGCCTATTCATATCAAAATGTGCCCGAGCTATATGAAGAGCTAGGCTTAACAGAACGCATTGTAGATGAAGTTTTTTGGGGCGCTGATTACTTACATCGTATTCTTGACGAGCAAGGTTATTTTTACATGACAGTGTTTGATCAATGGGGCACAAACAACGCCGAGCGAGTGGTAACAGCCTATGTTGGAGTCGATGGTGTGTATAGCGAAAACTATCAATCAGCTTTTCGCCAAGGCGCAGGTAGTGCGATTGCTGCGCTAGCAAGAGCTGCAGTTTTAGCTAAAGCAACCGGTAAGCAGGGAGAGTTCAGTAGCGATCAATATTTAGCGGATGCTGAAAAAGGTTTTCGTCATTTAGTTGAAAACAACGTTAACTATTGCGATGACGGCAAAGAAAATATTATTGATGACTACGCTGCATTAATAGCGGCTACAGAGTTGTTTCGTGCAACTAAAAATAACTTTTATTTAACTGCGGCTAGATCACGAGCCAATAACCTTGCCACACGTTTAAGTGCACAAGGCTGGTTTATCAGTAATGATGTGAGTAGTGAAAACCAACGACCTTTCTATCATGCTGCAGAGGCAGGTTTTCCGATAGTCGCTTTGAGTCAGTATTTAACTATTGAATCTGAGGCTGGAAAAATTACTCAAGCTAAGCAAGTTATTGCTAAACATTTGCAATATCAATTAACGATAAATTCAAAAGTATCAAACCCGTTTAATTATGCTCGCCAACCTTTTAAAACATATAAAGATGGCGTTTTAGATAGTCAGCATCAAGAAGGATTTTTTATTCCTCATGCCAATGAAACTAACTATTGGTGGCAAGGAGAAAGCGCGCGGTTATCATCTCTCACTATGGCAGCTATTGTGGGCGGGAGAGCGATTGGTGAAGAGAAACAGATAGATTTTGGTATCCATAAATCGTTAGCGCTATTTGCTCAAAACCAAATGGACTGGACGTTAGGTAGAAACCCTTACAATTTATCTATGCTTAATGGCTTTGGTGTGAATAACCCTGAGCCCTACGATGGTTTAAGTATGGTTTATGGTGGCATATCTAACGGAATAACTGGTGCTAAAAACAGTGATTCAGGTCAAGGAATAGAGTTTGGCCCTGAAAAAGATTGGCATAACTGGCGCTGGGTTGAGCAATGGTTGCCTCATTCAACGTGGTTTTTACTTGCCACAACAGAAATGGCGAAAGAATAAATACCCAATTAATCGAAGCTAGCATCTTCAAGTAGAAGCGGTATACTTAGCTTACTTATTTAATAAAGTTTAAAAGAAGTAAGCTAAATTTACCTAATGAAAACATTGCTCACCTCCTTATATTTGTTATTGCTGATGAATATTTTACCTGTGCAAGCACAACAAAATGATGCCATAAATAGTGATCAAACAGCTGAGCATAATGCTTGGTTAAAGAAGCAATTTAGTGAACAACATCAAACTATTATGCCAGTCGTAGCAGTAGCTGATATGCTCTATTCTTGTAATAAAGAACGTAAAATAGAGCCTGTTAATTATAAGCTTGATGATCTTATTTTAAATATGGATAAAAACCGCTTAGCACAGAGACTTATCCTTTGTCTTAATGATGACAATATGCAATCTGAAGTAGCCTTAAATTTTGGCCTTTTGGGTTGTTTTCATCAACAATTAGCTCATTTGCCTGAAGTTGAACGTCAACAGAAAATGGCTTTAGTGAAAAAAGCCATCTTGTCACTATCTCGCAGTGAACGTAAAAAAAGCTTTACTCAGTGTGTGTCTGCACAAGCAATGCATTATCTAAAATAACACTTGTTGTTTTAAGTAACTGAGCTATATTCATAAATTGTAACAAATGGCTTGAAACATTTACTAATCGCTCTTTTGAATTTGTTGCTATATCGCTTATAGTAATTTTTATAATGAGAGTAAAAACTGTTGTGAGAATAAGATGAACCAAGAAACCAAAAAAATTTTAGTGGTAGATGATGATATGCGCTTGCGTTCTTTGTTAGAACGTTACTTAGTTGAACAAGGATTTGTGGTACGTAGCGCAGCGAACTCAGATCAAATGGACCGGTTACTCGAACGGGAAAATTTTCACCTGTTAGTGCTTGATTTAATGTTGCCAGGTGAAGATGGTTTATCAATTTGCCGACGTTTGCGCCAACAAAATAATAATATCCCGATTGTAATGCTCACTGCAAAAGGTGATGAAGTTGATCGAATTATTGGCTTAGAAATTGGCGCAGATGATTACATGCCTAAACCTTTTAACCCGAGAGAATTATTAGCTCGAATAAAAGCAGTATTGCGACGTCGAGTACAAGAAGCGCCCGGTGCACCTTCAATGGCAGAAAACAATATTGTTTTTGGTGAATATGAGCTGAACTTAGCGACACGCGAAATGATGAAAGGTGATGTCAGTATGCCTTTAACCAGTGGCGAGTTTGCAGTGTTGAAAGCTTTAGTCACTCACCCAAGAGAGCCATTGTCTCGTGATAAGTTGATGAATTTGGCTCGTGGACGTGACTATTCAGCTCTTGAGCGTAGCATTGATGTGCAAGTATCGCGTTTACGCCGTATGTTAGAACAAGATCCAGCCAAACCTAGATATTTACAAACGGTATGGGGCTTAGGTTATGTTTTTGTGCCTGATGGCACAGCTGTTTAACTCTAGTAAAAAAAGTTGTTAGTATGAAAGTATTACCCCGAAGCGCTTTTGGCCAAACTGTTTTATTAATTGGCTTTTTGCTATTTGTAAACCAAGTTGTTTCTTATATTTCTTTTGCGTTATATGTAATTGAACCTAACCAACAGCAAATAAACCAGTTATTAGCTAAACAAGTTCGCGTTGTTTTTATTGATCTTAATGATGCTCGTTTAAGCCCTATAATGGCAGAAGCTTTCCATCGTGAAACGGGTATTGGGGTTTATCGCGAGAAAGATGCGTTAAAGCTAGGGTTAGCATCTGCCGGATATTATCCTTATCGCAGTGAGCAAATGTCGGAATTACTTGGCGGCCCAGCTGAGGTAAGAATTTCTCAGGGTGATGAATATTTATTTTGGATTCGCCCACCCCAAGCACCTAAATTGTGGGTTAAAATTCCACTACTGGGTTTAGAAGAAGCAAACTTTTCACCACTCATTTTTTTCCTAGGTATTATCGGTGTGCTTAGTGTTGCTGGTGGTTGGTTATTTGTAAGACAACTTAACAGACCACTGAAGTCATTACAGCGGGCAGCAGAAGATGTTGGTCGAGGTGATTTTCCAAAGCCGTTAACGGAACACGGTACTTCTGAGATTATGGCGGTAACGCAAGCGTTTAATCATATGTCAAAAGGCATCAAGCAACTGGAAGATGATCGAAATCTACTGATGGCCGGTATTTCTCACGACTTGCGAACACCATTAACTAGAATTCGTTTAGCGAGTGAAATGATGTCAGATCTTGATGACTTTCTAAAAGATGGCATTGAGAATGATATTGATGATATGAATAATATTATCGATCAATTTATCGATTATCTTCGTCATGACTCTAAAGATAAAGCTGAGTTAAGTGATTTAAATGTTTTAGTAGCTGAGGTGCTTAATGTTGAAACTCCCGCCAATCGACATATTATCTTTACTGCAAATGATTGCCCCCTTATTCCATTGCGCCATGTTGCAGTTAAAAGAGCTTTGGCAAATTTAATCCAAAATGCGCTTCGTTATACCCAAGGTGATATTGAAGTGATTACGGGTCATGATAAAGAGAAAGGCTTTGCTTACTTCATTGTTAATGATCAAGGAGAAGGAATTCCAGATGCTGACATTGAACACTTGTTTCAACCCTTTACTCAAGGTGATAAAGCTCGAGGCACAGAAGGTAGTGGTTTAGGTTTAGCTATCATAAAGCGAATTGTTGATACTCATGGCGGTCGAGTTGAGTTATCCAATAAACCCACGGGCGGTTTACAAGCGAAAGTATATTTACCGCTTAAGTTTTAATTTATCTCTGTACTTCAAGCATAAAAAACCTGCTAGTTTTCACTAACAGGTTTTATTTTTTTTAAACTCGTAACTCGTATTTGTTACAGCTGTGGTCCTGCAGCAACGAGTGCTTTACCGTTATCTGTATCAGTAAACTTATCAAAGTTATTAACAAAACGATTTGCTAAATCAACGGCCTTGTTGTGCCATTCATTAGCATCTTGATATGTATTTCTTGGATCAAGAATATCACCTTCAACACCCGCAACTGTGTTTGGTACTTCTAAGTTGAACATAGGGATAACAGTTGTTTCAGTTTCATCAATTGAACCATCTAAAATGGCATCAATAATGGCGCGAGTTGCTTTAATTGAAATACGCTTACCTGTGCCATTCCAACCAGTATTAACTAAATAAGCTTCTGCGCCTGCAGCTTCCATACGCTTATGTAAAACTTCAGCATATTGGGTTGGGTGTAAGCTTAAGAATGCTGCGCCGAAACAACTTGAGAAAGTTGGTGTTGGTTCAGTAATACCACGCTCAGTACCTGCTAATTTAGCGGTAAAACCAGATAAGAAGTAATATTCTGTTTGCTCAGGTGTTAATTTAGCCACAGGTGGTAGTACACCGAAAGCATCTGCGGTTAAGAAGATAACTTTTTTCGCATGACCAGCACGAGAAACAGGTTTAACAATATTATCAATGTGATGAATAGGGTAAGAAACACGCGTATTTTCAGTACGTGAATTATCATCGAAATCAATAGTTCCATCATCAGCTACTGTCACGTTTTCTAGTAAGGCATCGCGGCGAATAGCGTTGTAAATGTCGGGTTCGTGTTCTTTGCTTAAGTTGATGGTTTTAGCATAACAACCACCTTCAAAATTAAATACACCGTTCTCATCCCAACCGTGCTCGTCATCACCAATTAACTGGCGTTTTGGATCGGTAGAAAGCGTGGTTTTACCTGTGCCAGATAAACCAAAGAAAACGGCAACATCGCCATCTTTACCGACGTTAGCACTACAGTGCATTGAGGCTATGCCTTTAAGTGGTAATAGGTAGTTCATCATTGAGAACATACCTTTTTTCATTTCGCCGCCGTACCAAGTACCTCCAATCAACTGAATTTTTTCAGTTAAGTTAAAGGCAACAAAATTTTCTGAATTTAAGCCTTGTGCTTGCCAGTTTGGATTAGTGGTTTTAGCACCGTTCATTACCACAAAATCAGGCTGGTAAGTTTTAAGCTCTTCATCACTTGGACGAATGAACATATTTTTAACAAAGTGAGCTTGCCATGCAACTTCCGTGATAAAGCGTACTTTTAAACGCGTATCATCGTCTGCACCACAATAAGTATCAACTACAAACAAACGCTTACCAGAGAGTTGCGTGGTAACTAAACCTTTAAGTTCAGACCACGTTTCTTGGCTCATGGCTTTGTTGTCATTTTTACCTTGATCAGACCACCATACCGTATCGCGAGTTACTTCATCACGAACAATGTATTTGTCTTTAGGTGAACGACCAGTAAAAATACCAGTATCAACATTGACTGCGCCAAGCTCCGTGACTACGCCTTTATCAAAGCCTTCTAGGCCTGCTTTTGTTTCTTCACTAAAAAGCAACTCATAAGATGGGTTGTAAACAATTTCTGCAACATCATTAATGCCGTATTGCGACAAATCAATTGAGTTTTCTTGGGCGGTCATAGCAAATTCACTCCTAAGGTATGACGAATATTAAGTTGTGGTTAAGTTTGAGCTTATCGTTGTAATAAAATGTAAAAGTTTTCATCGTGCTAATAATTCGACATTCTATTTGATAAATGCACAAAACGAAAGTAAAAAATAACCTAAGATGAAAGTTTTCAGTATAAGCAACAGAAATAGTGAAAATAGAGAGGTATATCTTGTTAGTAATTTTACAACAATAATAACAATAAGGGCTGTAGGAAAGCAGAGGATAGACACTCTTTTAGGTAATAATTATCCAAAAGAGCGTTAAAAAAGAAATTTAATGGGTAAAATGAAAGTTGATAACTAATGGCTATCTTTCGAAGTGAAACTTTTTAATTGTTCAGTAAAAAAATCATAAGTTGTTAGGCAGTAATCACAAGTCATCGAAATTTTGCCTTTTTCAGCTAGAATCGCTTCAATTTCACTGCCTTCTATTTGAGCAATAGCAGCCAAACACTTATTACTTGAACAACCACACTGGTAACTGACGGGTTGAGACTCGAACAAGCTAACTTTCTCTTGGTGATATAAACGATAAAGTAGTGCTTCAGCCTCAAGTGAAAAAATTTCATCGGCTTTGATGGTGTTTGTCAGTTGAGCTAAATGTTCAAAATCTTCTTGCTGCTGTTGTTTATTTTCACTACTGCCATCACCGTCAGGTAACAATTGTACTAAGCTACCAGCAACTTGTTGTTTATCATCATCGCTAAATAACCATACTTGAGTAGGAATTTGTGCTGAAACTTCAAAATAATGAGCGAAGCATTGTGCAAGTGTCGGTTGGTCTAAAGCAACAATCCCTTGATAAGCCTCACCTTGGTTAGGCTTGATAGTGATAATCATATTGCCTTTACCAAGAAGTTCTTGTAATGAGTGTGCTTCATTGACTTTCTCTGCTTCTACAACTTTTGCAACTCCACGTAACTGTTGGTTGTTATCACCGTTAACCGACATATAACCCACTGGGCCATCACCTTGTAGTTGTACTGTGATGTCACCTTCAAATTTTAAGGTTGCCGTAAGCAAGCAAGTTGCTGCCATTAATTCACCTAGCAATAAACGCACGCCAACGGGGTAATTATGGTTTTTAATAATACTTTGATAACTCTGACTTAACTGCACCAACTCACCACGTACATGCCTGTCGTCAAATAAGTAGCGGTTAAGTGTATCTGTTGTGTTGATGTCAGTTTTAGACATAATGATTACATCCTTTCTTTGAATTCTCGTAATTTTCGACGTTGTTTTTTATCGGGTTTAGTGTCACTTGCTGGGCTAAGTAAAATACCTTGCTTGCGCGCAAGGTTATTTTTTTCTCTTGTTTCAATGCTTTTGGCAGTTTCTTGATACAAGGTTTGAGCAAAAGCAGCATCACGGCGCTTGTCTGCTAGAGCGATTATTTCAACTTCTTTTTCATCAAAACCTTGACGAATTTTGATTGAATCACCAATAACAACGGCTTTACCTGATTTGGTTCGCTGACCATTATAAAACACTTTGCCACCATCAATCATTTGTTTCGCTATAGCGCGGGTTTTATAAAAACGTGCTGCCCAAAGCCATTTGTCTAGTCTGGTTGATGTAATCTTATTGTCTTTTGTTATTGTCATATATTCAAGAAACCCATTACTTTAGTCATTCATCGACAATGATAGTCTTTTGGCAACGGTTTGGGTTTTATAAAAACGTGCCGCCACTATTCCTAAGAGACGCATTTGTCTAGTCTGGTTGATGTTAATAAAGTTGAACTATTTTTATCTGTTGTTGCCATAAAAGTGTCTATCTGACTAGTATAATCGTTATAAGGTTGTCGTGGTCAATTTGGCAGAAAAATAACATATTCCAGCATAAACTGCGCACTCTTTTACTCTTCTTTTGTAAATAATAGTTAAAAACTGTGGACATTGCTTGTTGAGAGGCTGATGGTCAAGTATTATCGAGAACTTGCATTATAAAATTAACACATATTTTACATTGAAAGTTGAATGGTTCACTTTCTATGGTGAAGAACAAAAAGAAGTTTAAATAATCAATGGCATTAGCAAATAATCTAACATCATTTTCAGCTGCACTGGCAAAATTACCTCAACAAAGAATTGCGCAGGCAGTTAGTGTGTTGCTGTTAATTTATATTGCTTTTATGGCGGCGAAAATAACTTGGCTAGTTGTTCCACAAAAGACAATGGTTAGTGGTTCCACAGCAAAAAACTATGCCGCTCAACAAAATAAGAGTGGGCAAAATTTCAATATTTCTGCCTTACAAGCACTTAATTTATTTGGTCAATACAACAAACAGGAAAGTGCAGAAGTTGCTGTGCAGATAACTGACGCGCCAGAAACACGTTTAAAGTTAACCTTATCGGGTTTGGTTGCTAGTGATCAAGTTGGAACTGCGGCTGCGATTATTGAATACAAAAGTAAGCAAGAAACATACGGTATTGGCGAAATTATAAAAGGAACACGTGCGAGTCTTGAACAAGTTTTAATTGATCGAGTTATCATAAAACAATCAGGTCGTTTAGAAACACTAATGCTTGATGGTGCTGATTATAGTCAACCAGCGCAAAGCATATCGAATAAAAAGGCGAATAAAAAAGCCGTTAATGAAGCGCCTCAACAGCGTGGTTCGCAAGATGGCCCTCAAAGATTGCCTTCAAAGTCAAAAACCAATGTTGTCGATCAACGCTCTAATAAAGATTTAAGCAGAAATGCTCAACTTCTGAGAACTGATTTAAAAAATGATCCAGGGAAAATAACAGATTACCTTCGCATTTCACCATCGCGTAAAGGGGGTAAAATTGTCGGTTACCGTTTATCACCAGGTAAAAACCCTGAATTTTTCCAATTATCCGGTTTGAAATCTGGTGATATCGCAATACAAATGAACGGTCATGATTTACTTGTTCCACTAGAGGCTGCGCAGGCAATGTCAGCATTGAAAACTGAACGTGATATTTCATTATTAGTTGAGCGCAAAAGCGACTTGATTGAAATACTGTTTAGTATTGAGTAAGTAATTAAGTAAATAAGTAAATAAGTAAATAAATATTTTCATAAGCATTAACTTTTAGCATTAGTTTTTAGTATTAATAAAGAAGCAATAAGGAATTTTTCATGGGCACAACCTTAAACGCATTTGTGGTTAAGCAGTTACTCCACAAGTTTAAGCAACTTAAGAAATTGAGCTTGGTTTTGATAACCGCATTTGCCACTAGCGGCATCTTTGCTGTTGGACAAGTGAGTGCCGCGACATACTCTCCTAGTTTCAAAAACACTGAAATTGTTGAATTTGTCACTATCGTGGGCAAAAATTTGAAAAAAACCATGATTGTTGATCCTAACGTGCGCGGTAAAATTAATGTGCGCAGTTATGATTTGTTATCAGAAGAGCAATATTATCAATTTTTCTTAAATGTATTAGAGGTTTACGGCTTTTCCGCCATCGAGCGAGAGAATAATATAGTTAAAATCATTCGCAATAAAGATGCAAAAACTGCCGCAATTCCTGTTATTGGCAGTGACAGTAATATTATTGGCGATGAAATGGTTACCCGTATTGTTGAAGTGAAAAATGTTACTGTGCGTGAGTTAGTGCCGCTGTTACGACAATTGTCAGATCAAGCTGGTGGCGGCAATGTCACTAACTATGATCCTGCCAACGTTATTATGCTTACGGGAACTGCAGCAACGGTAAGCCGTTTGGTTAAAATTATTGAGCGTGTTGATAGAGCAGGCGATCAAGATGTAGAGATTATCAAATTAGAATATGCTTCTGCGGGTGAAATGGTGCGTATTATCGAAGCGATGAACAAACCGTCAGGCGGTAAAGCAGGTCAGCCTACCTTTCTAATTCCTAAAATTGTCGCTGACGATCGCAGTAATAGCGTTATTGTTAGTGGTGAAGTTAAAGCTCGGGAACGAGTGACTCGATTAGTCAAACGATTGGATAGCGAATTAGAAACTAGCGGAAATACCCGCGTTTATTACCTTAAATATTCAAAAGCTGAAGATTTAGTTAAAGTGCTTGATGGTGTCAGTAAAACAATCGCTTCTGAAGGAAAATCATCTAAAGCAAAAAACACTTCAAAATCAAAAGCTAATACCAGTATTGAAGCCCATGAATCAACTAATACCTTAGTTATCACGGGTCAGCCAGATATGCTTCGTTCTTTAGAGTCGGTTATTCGTCAGCTTGATGTCCCAAGAGCGCAAGTGCATATTGAAGCGATTATTGTTGAAGTATACGAAACTGACGGTGTGCAATTGGGTGTGCAATGGTATAACGAGCAAGGGGCTTTTACCCAGTTTACCAATGGTCCTGTGCCGGTTAGTAGTTTAGCTGCTGCAACTGTTGCCGCACAAGGAGAGCCTGGCACTACAATCACCAATGTCGATGGCAGTATTACTGAAAACCCAGCATCGAATGAGGATTACACCTTACTCGCTCAGTTACTCGGCACAGTAAGTGGTGGTATGTTTGGCATCATGAAAAATGATTGGGGCGCAATTGTACAGGCTGTTAGTCAAGACGTTAATTCAAATATTTTGGCAACACCTAGCATTACCACATTAGATAATGAAGAAGCTTACTTTTTAGTGGGTCAAGAAGTGCCTATTATCACTGGCTCACAAACGGGTAGTAATAACTCAAATCCTTTCCAAACCGTTGATCGCCAAGAAGTGGGTATTAAACTACTTGTAACTCCGCAAATTAATGAAGGTAATAGTGTGCAATTAACCATTGAGCAAGAAGTCTCTTCGGTGAGTGGCGCTACCGGTGTTGATATTTCTATTAATAAACGCGAAATCAAAACCACGGTCATGGTAGAAAGCGGTCAAACGGTTATTTTGGGTGGTTTGATTGATGAAGACGTACAAGAAAGTGTGCAAAAAGTCCCTTTGTTAGGCGACATTCCCTTTATAGGTCACTTGTTTAAGTCCACTTCGAATAGTACTCGTAAGCGAAACTTAATGGTATTTCTTAAGCCGCAAATTATTACCGATCAAAACGTAATGAACAGTATGGCAAAGGAAAAGTATAACTTTATTCGTGCCGATCAATTACGCAAACAAGAAGAAGGTTTGTCGTTAATGAGTAATAAAAATTTGCCTATCCTACCTGAATGGAATGATGAACTAACGCTACCACCTTCTTTTGACGATTATCAAGAATCAGTTCAAAAAGATAAGTTAATAAAAGAAAGTTCATCTCAAGAGAATAATGAGTAATGTCTGAAGAAGTGATTAAAGACAAAGAAAAAGAGGCTGTTGAGCAAGTGCTAGCGCAAGATATTGCACTTGAGCGCTCTGAAGAAATCGCAGAAGAAACGTCGATAGCTTGGCGCTTACCTTTTGCTTTTGCCAAGCGTTATAGTGTTTTGCTTAGCCAAGATAAAGAGCGTTATGTCCTACATTGCATAGCGGATATCAGCATAGACACTATTTTAGAAGTACGTCGTATTATCAAAGCACCTTTTAGTTTTGATGTTCAAGACGTGGCTTCATTTGAACTGTTGTTAACCGAAGCTTATCAGCGCGACTCCTCAGAAGCTCAGCAAATGATGGAAGACATTGGTAACGAAGTCGATTTATATTCTCTTGCTGATGAAATGATAGAAAGTGAAGATTTATTAGAAAATGAAGATGACGCGCCAATTATCAAGCTTATCAACGCCATGCTCAGTGAAGCTATCAAAGAAAGTGCCAGTGATATTCATATAGAAACGTTTGAAAATGCACTGCAAATACGTTTTCGTGTTGATGGTGTTTTACGTGAAGTATTGAAACCTAATCGAAAACTCGCGTCACTGTTAGTATCGCGTATTAAGGTTATGGCGAAACTTGATATTGCCGAGAAACGCATTCCGCAAGATGGCCGTATTTCACTGCGTATTGGTGGTCGTGCTGTTGATGTTCGAGTTTCAACAATGCCAACAGGTCATGGTGAGCGGGTTGTTTTACGTTTACTTGATAAAAATGCAGCGAGATTAGATCTTGAAGAGTTGGGTATGACGGATTTTAATCGTCATGCTTTTAGCAAGTTAATTGATAAACCTCACGGTATTATTTTAGTGACTGGCCCAACAGGCTCGGGTAAAAGTACTACTTTGTATGCAGGTTTAACACAAATTGATGAGAAAGAACGTAATATTCTAACAGTGGAAGATCCTATTGAATTTGCCATTGAAGGTATTGGTCAAACGCAGGTGAATACTAAGGTTGATATGACTTTTGCCCGTGGTTTGCGAGCCATTTTACGTCAAGATCCTGATGTGGTTATGGTCGGTGAAATTCGGGATTTAGAAACTGCACAAATTGCCGTACAAGCGAGTTTAACCGGTCATTTGGTATTATCTACTTTACATACCAATACTGCTGCTGGTGCTATTACGCGTATGGAAGATATGGGCGTTGAACCATTCTTGTTATCTTCAAGCTTGTTAGGTGTGCTTGCTCAACGCTTAGTGCGAACCCTTTGCCCTCATTGCCGTGAAAGTCACCTGCCGGATGAAGAAGAATGCACTTTACTTAATTTGCCCCATAACGATCAACAAGAAAATCAACAAGTGATATATCGCGCAAAAGGTTGCAGCGAATGTAACTTTAAAGGCTATCGCGGCCGAACAGGTATTCATGAGTTGTTAACCGTTGATGATAGTGTTCGTGAGCTGATCCACAACGGTCATGGTGAACAAGCAATAGAAAAATATATTCGTAAAAACACCGCATCTATTCGTCACGATGGTTTTGACAAAGTAATGACAGGGCAAACAACACTTGAAGAAGTGCTGCGCGTAACGCGAGAAGATTAATGGCAGCATTTGATTACCAAGCCGTAGACAGTAAAGGCAAAACTAAAAAAGGTGTTATTGAAGGCGATACGCCCAGACAAGCGCGCGCGTTATTGCGTGAGCAAGGCTTAATGCCGACAGAAGTCACCCCGACACTTGCTAATAATAAAGAAAAAAATGGTAAACCGAGTTCTCGAAAAGAAAAAGGAAAAGTATCAGCGGCTGAGTTGGCTTTAATTACCCGTCAGTTAGCAACCTTGGTCGAATCAGGTTTACCCCTTGAAGAGTCATTAATAGCAGTGGCAGAGCAAGGTGAAAAACATCGAATTAAAAGTATGGTTATGGGAGTGCGAACAAAAGTAACTGAAGGTTATGGCTTAGCTGAAAGTATGGCGGAATATCCAAAAGTTTTTAACCGTTTGTATCGCGCTATGATAGCGGCGGGTGAAAAATCAGGCCATTTAGATAAAGTATTGAATCGTTTAGCTGATTACACCGAGCAACGTGAGCAAATGCGATCTCAACTCATTCAAGCCTTAGTTTACCCCGTTATTATGACGGTTGTTGCTGTAGGTGTTATCGCAATTTTGTTAACTAAGGTTGTGCCACAAATTGTTGGTCAATTTGAACATATGGGAGCAAACCTACCAGGTTCAACTAAATTTTTAATTGCGAGTAGTGAATTTTTACAGGCCAATGGTTTTTTTATAGTTTTGTTTATCGCCATGTTAATATTGTTATTTTCACAATTGTTGAAAAAACCAAAATTTGAAATGGCTTACCATCAACGTGTTATCGCCTTGCCAGGTATTGGTAAAGTTGCCAAAGGCCTTAATACCGCTCGTTTTGCTAGAACACTAAGTATACTTTCTGCCAGCGCAGTTCCGCTATTAGAAAGTATGAAGATTTCAGGTGAAGTACTCGACAATTTATACATTAAGCGACAAGTAAAATTGGCGGCAGATAAAGTACGCGAAGGGTCAAGCTTGCACTTGTCGTTAGAGCAAACAAAGTTGTTCCCGCCGATGATGCTACATATGATTGCTAGTGGTGAAAAAAGTGGTCAATTGGAACAAATGTTAGGTCGTGCGGCAGATAATCAAGATAAGGAATTTGAAGCTTTGGTTAATATTTCTTTAAAAGCTTTTGAGCCTGCGTTGATGGTTGTAATGGCTGGAGTGGTATTATTTATTGTGATGGCTATATTAGAGCCGATTTTGAAATTGAATACCTTTATTGGTGGTTAGCGTTTTTTGTAAGCATTAGTGGTGAGGATTGGTGATGAGAATTGATGTTTATTCAACGCTCGTCTATCGAATGAACCTCACGTTAAATAAGTAGTTAAATTTACGTTAGAGAAGTCGTTAGGAAAAATTATGGTTAGAAATAAATTTAAAAGTGCACAGGGTTTTACCTTATTAGAAGTGATGGTGGTTATAGTGATCATCGGGATGATGTTAAGTGTGGTAGTGCCAAACCTAATGGGTAGTCAAGACACTGCTAAATTGCAAAAAGCAGTGCAAGACATAACGGCATTAGAGAATTCATTAAGCATGTATAAGTTGGATAATTATGATTACCCAAGTACAGAACAGGGTTTAGAAGCATTAACAGATCAAACCGACATCGAGCCTGTTCCACGTCGCTTTCCTGATGGTGGTTATGTAAAACGCCTTCCAAAAGACCCTTGGGGTAATGAATATCTATTATTAAATCCGGGTGAGCAAGGGAAGATGGATGTGTTTACATCAGGTCCAGACGGAGAAGTGGGCACAGAAGATGATATAGGTAATTGGAATTTGGGCGACTACCAATAGTAAGGATTCACCTTGTTGCTGTAAAGCCCAATTTAGGCGGCAAAAGTACTCATTGACTAGCGTCAACTCCGTGCTTTTTTCTTTAAATTGAACCTACAGCTTAAAGGAGAAACTTACTTAGCACTGAAATTTAAAGCCTTACTTTTGGCTAAGATAAAAGAAAGCTAAAGATAAGATATGAAGAATCATTACTCGTCACTCTCAAGATCATCAACAAAAACCAAAGGCTTCACCTTGCTTGAAGTTTTGGTGGTTATTGCCTTAATTGGTTTGATTGTGTCGGTTGTGCAATTTAATTTTTCGGGTAAACGTCCCGAAGACACTTTGAAAAAAGCGAGTTACCAATTTGCAGAGCTTTTTGAAAGTGCGGCAAATTATGGTTTGCTCAATAATATTGAACTTGGTTTATATATTGAAGAAAACAGCTATCGATTTTTAGGGTACGACGGCGTTAAATGGAGTGAAATAGCTCAGCAAGATTGGTTAGCAGCGAAAGAACTACCCGAAGGCGTTACCTTTAAATTGGCATTAGATGATTTGCCTATTGAAGAGCCGTTACTTTTTGATTCGTCAGTTTTTAAAGCGAAAGATGAAGAATACCTTTCTTTTGATGCTATAGAAGAAGCCAAAAAAGCTGAAAAAGAAAAGCTGCTGTTGCCGCAAGTGTATATTTTATCAGGTGGCGACATCACCCCGTTTAGCCTAACTTTTCAGTTCACTGAAGAGGCCTCACTTTATGATGATTTATCGATATTAGCTTACCGCGTTACCGGAATTTATAGCACGCCTTTAACGATTGAGGGGCCCGTGCTAGATGATTAGTTACTTCAAAGTAAAGAGCTTTCAAATAAAGAAATCGAAGTCGTTAGGCTTTACCTTAATTGAAGTCATGCTTGCGCTGGCGGTATTCTCTATCGCAGGTATCGCGTTATTGAGCACAGCAAGTAATAATGCCCGTAATATTGGTTATTTAGAAAGCAAAATGTTTGCTAATTGGGTCGCCTCAAATCAATTAGTTGCCGCGAGTTTAATTGATAAATGGCCACCAAAAAACAACTTAAAAGGCGAGGTTGAATTAGCCGGCAGAGCATGGTTTTGGAAGCAAAAAGTTATAAAAACTACCGATAAAGATATGCGCGCTATTGTGATGGAAGTTCGATTACTCGAAGATGATGAATTGGCAATAAGCAGCTTAACCACTTATGTTTCTAAAGTGGAAAAATAATGCTAGCTAACACTATTACTAAATCTGTCACTTCTTCACAATCGTGTTTGTCCTCCAAAGCCTTTAATTTAAAAGAGCGCAATTTAAAAGAACATAAGGGTTTTACTTTATTAGAAGTACTGATTGCCATCGCTATTTTTTCAATTATCAGCTTATCTAGCTTCACCATCTTTGACTCAGTATTAAAAGGTGATGAAATAGCGAAACAACGCAGTGAACGACAAAATGAATTGCAACGGGCTTTTTTGATTATTGAGCGGGATATTACGCAAATTTCACGTCGTAGTATTCGTCTAAACGGAGAAGCTCCATTAGAGCAACTTATACAAAGCTCGAGTGATAGTTTTGCGAGTGAAGAGCAAGCAATAGCTTTTGTTCGTCATGGTTGGACAAACCCCGGTTTATTATTACCGCGTAGCGACATGCAAGCGGTAGCTTATCGTTTAACTGAGGAAACACTGCAACGTTTACATTTTAATTTTGTTGACTCAGTTGTTGGCGAAGAGCCAAAAGTGAGGCCATTGATCAGCGACGTGACAGAATTAGCATTTGAATACTATGATGGTAAAGAATGGCAAGAAACATGGTCAGAGAAAACTTTACCCTTAGCTATCGCTATTGAGGTTGATACTAAAGATTATGGCATAATTCGTCGACAGTTTTTGGTGGCTGGGGATGGCAAGAGAGATGACTAAGATAGTAATAACTCTGGCGGCCTTTAATGAATAATCAGTTAAAAGCAAATAAACAAAATGGTGTAGCGCTAATAACAGTAATGTTAATTGTTGCATTATGTGCTGTTATCGCAAGTCAAATGACAGCCCGTTTACAAATGCAAATGCAGCGTAGTGCTAATATAGCGTTCAATCAACAAGCTTATTGGTATGCCATGGGGGCAGAATCTTTTACCAAAAGAGTTTTAATCACCGCCTTTAAAGGGGATGAAGATGTTACTCATTTAGGGCAAATTTGGGCACAGGGTGAAACCACCTATCCCGTTGATTTCGGAGATATCTCTGGCGAAATAACTGACTTGCAAAGCTGTTTAAATCTTAATGCGTTACGAGCACCGCTAGATAGCAAGAATTCTGGCAATGGCAATAGTAATAAAAATGCTAAAAAAGTGCCTGCCCGCCTCGCCTTTGAGGCATTATTAATTAATCTAGAGTTAGATGATGTCAGTCAGTTTGAAGCCGAGTCTATGGGCGATGCGCTAACGGATTGGCTAGATGAAAACAGTGGTATAAGTAGTGCAGGTGGTGCAGAAGATAATGATTATGCATCACGAGAGTTTCCATACCTTGCAGCGAATCACTATTTAGCTAGCGTCAATGAATTAAGAGTTATTGAGCATTTCACCCCAGCAATTATTGATGCAATAAAGCCCTATGTTTGTGTTATTCCTGCGAGCGATGAACATAAAATAAATATTAATACCCTAAATAGTGAACATGCACAATTATTGCAAGCTTTGCTTGATTCTACTTTAGATGAAGCACAAGAAATAATAAGTGCTAGAGAAGAAGATGGTTTTGCTTCTATTGAAGATTTTTATAATTTGCCAGAGGTTGTTAAGCTCAAAAATTTTAATGATAAAAAAGATCAGTTTGTAGTTGATAGCGAATACTTTAAACTAAAAGCTAGCGCAAGTTTTAATGATAGCTTTTTTGCTATGAAGTCTGTAATGAAAGTAACAAATAATAAATATATTGATGTGATCAGTCGCACCGTAGGACGCAATTAATGGCCGAAATTTTATACATACGCCTAGGTAGTCAAATTCAAGACGAAATATCTTGGTTGGTATTTAATACCGTAGAGCAAGAAATTATCGCCAGTGGCGAATTGACTAATGCTGAGCAGTTAGGTGATTTAACAGACAAAGCTCAACAGCGCTTGGTTAAAGTGTTTGTGCCGGGCTGCGACGTATTGTTAAAACGTTTAGTTGTGCCAACTAAATCACAGCGCGCAATGCGCTCTGCTGTGCCTTATATGCTTGAAGATGAATTAGCGCAAGATGTTGATGACTTATTCTTTGCCTATGCAAATATTTCTAACGACAAGAGTGATTACAACTGTTTTGTTGCGGTTACACAGCGAGCTCAAATGTTGTTGTGGCAGTCTTGGTTGGCTGATGCAAATATTCAAGCGACAACGCTTCAACCTGATGTTTTAGCCATGCCATTTGTCGATGGGCAGTGGAGTGCTTTATCACTTCATCTCAGTAACGACTCGACAGGCGCCTCTTCAAATAAAACACAAATCGTGGTTCGTCAAGGTGAATGGCAAGGCTTTACGCTTGATAGTGAAGCGTGGCAATTTACGCTGAAAAATAATATTCCATCTGAGGAAAGTGCGATAACCATCAATGCTTATTCAGATTTACCTCACCTTAATGAAACCGCAAGCCAAAATGCTTTAACTATTATTAAAGCGGAAGAAGAATTACCGTTAGCATTATTTGCTCAGCATTGCCAACGTAGCGCATTTAATTTGTTACAAGGTGAGTTTAAAGTAATAGAGGGTCGTTCAAAAAATATTAATAATTGGCTTTGGGCTGCAGGTATTGCAGTTTGTGCTCTGTTACTTAATGTAGGTTATAAAAGTGCACAATTATGGCAACTGACGGCACAACAAGAACAAGTAGAAGAGCAAATAATAGCGCGATACAAAAAAGTTTTCCCTCGTGCTAAAAAAGTACGTATTGGAACAATTAAATCTCAATTGAATAGAAAAATAGCGCAACTTGGTGGTGTGAGTGATCAAGCTGGCTTCTTATCTATGTTGTCACAAGTACAGCCGGCTTTTGCAAAAGTTCCAGAGTTAAAGCCTGAATCATTAAAGTTTGACGGTAAAAGACAAGAGCTCCGTTTGCAAGCTATTGCTGATGATTATCAACATTTTGAACGTTTTAAAGGGGCGCTTAATGCGGCTAGTTTAACGGTAAAACAAGGGGCACAAAACAATCAAGGCGATCAAGTGACGGGCTCATTCAGTATTGTTAGTAAGCCAAGTAATGCAAGCAGTACAAACAGCAAGGGCGGAGGCTCATAATGAACTTATCTTCAATTAAGGTGTGGTGGCAAGGGCTTAACTTACGTGAGCAGCGATTAGTATTGGCCATGGGTTCTGCTTTTTCAGTTTTTTTACTTTATAGCCTGTTATGGCAGCCGCTGAATGATAATTTAGCTGATACTAAAAAAAGGCTTGCTAGTCGACAAGCATTGTTAACTTGGGTGACGGATAATACGTCTCGTTATCAAAGTGTTAAATCTGCAGGTGGTAATCAAAAAAGTAGTGGTAGCTTATCGAGTATCATTAACCGTACTGCAAATCAGCAACAACTCAACATTACTCGTATGCAGCCACAAGGGGAAATGTTGCAAGTATGGCTGGATAGTGCGCCTTTTACGCAACTTCTCTTTTGGTTAGAACACTTGGCCAATAACGAAGGTTTACAAGTGCAAGCTATTGATTTAACTAAAAGTGATAATGAAGGTGAAGTGCGCGTTCGCCGTTTACAGCTGACTAAGCAGTAACCTTCCAATTTATATTTAGACAGAGACAATAAATGAAAAAGAAGTTCTCCATTGGTATTATTTTTTTAATCACTTATATTGGTTTTTTAATCGCCACATTACCGACAACATTGGTATTAAATCAATTGTCACTCACTGATAATATCAACAACAACATTAATGTTTCAGGCATTACCGGTAGTATTTGGGAAACTAATATAAAGCAGGTGATTATAGACGGAACAAGCATCCAAAAGATAAAAGCACGCTTAAGCTTTTGGTCATTATTCAACCTAAAGCCTAAACTAGCTATCACTTTTGGTGACTCATTTATCGCAGGGCCTGAAGGTGAACTTGGGTTAGTGCTTTCCTCAGAAAAAGTAGAAATTAATGATCTGAAATTGTTGGTTAAAGCGAATGAAATTGCCCAACAACTTAGTCTACCTTTGCCAATTTCAGCACAAGGGGATGTTGAGTTAACCGTAATAAATGCTGAAATAGATCTGAAAAAGAACAATCAATGTATTGCTGCAAAAGGTGAGGTGGTTTGGTCAAAAGCAGGTGTAGTTGCTTTAGAGCAAAATATTAAATTAGGACATTTTAATGCGGATATTGACTGTGAAAATGGAGCTTTAGCAGTGATCCTTTCACCTAAAAATGACTTAGGTTTAACCTTTAATGCCTATGTTCGAAAAGGTGGTCATATTTCAGGGAATGGATATTTAAAGCCTGGAGTAAAATTTCCTCAAGTGCTGAATGACGCTTTACCCTTTTTAGGTAAAAAAGACAGCCAAGGCCGTTATCGCCTTTCTTTTTAATAGAAGGGGTTTTTAGCATAGTTAAATAAAAGGTTAAGCGATGTTACTTTGATGGCACTGAAATATGTTAATTCGTTGTGCCTTGATTTTATCTAATATGTTGATAACAAAGTTCTACTTAACAATACAATTTGAATTTAGAAAACTCAACGTAGCATCAATTAATTCTGCTCGAGATGAATTAAAACTATGGTCATCTTTAATCAATTTATATGAGATCTTACTGTTCTTGGTATTACGTAAAGCCTTTAATAATGGCTCAATATGAGATTTAAGTGGAATAACTTCACTATCTGCTGCAATAAGTAAAACAGGACGACCGTTTATGTTGTTAACTCTTTTTACCAAGTTAAGATCTTTACTGTGCGCTCTCAATTCCTTTTGAGCTTTTTCGCCTGACCAACCATTTAACATAAACAAAGTATCGCTATATTCTTTCCAAGGTATTTTAGTTTCAGGATCCTTTATTATCCCAACATCTCCAACCCCCAGATTAGCGCCATCGTATGCTATAGCACAATTAACTGACGGGTTATCTAAAATACCCGCTATAGCCATATGCCCTCCCATGCTATGACCAACAATTGAAATTAAGTTTCGGTCAATATGTAACTTATTTGCATTGTCATTGTTATTTATATATTTCAATACCGCTTGGACATCTTGTTCGGCATTCAAAAATGAAAATTCACCTTCACTTCCCCATGCTCCTCTATAGTGAAAAAACACTACATTCCATCCTTTACTTCGTAATGCCTGGGCAACATCCAGATTCTTTTCATTGCCGGGATAGCCATGTAACAATAAAACGGTTGGGTGAGGCGCTTCACCAGCAGCTTGATAAATAAAACCTGACATTCGTTTATCATTAACGTTAAAGGTAAGCTCTGTTGTACTTGCTTGATATTCATTGGTAGATTTCGCGTGAGAGATCTTTGATAAGAAAATCGCGGCCAAAATAAATATAAAGCTAAACGTCTGAAAGTTTTTCACTTAATTACCTCTTTAAATTCTAAACATTAATAATAACTGCCGTTTTATTTTATGTAAGCACATAAAGCTAACTTAATTGATAAATTGTTCAATGTCAGTAAAACCTTGCGTTTATTTAATGGCTGTATATACTGACAGTTGTAAATAAACACAGGTATTTACCTAGAAAGGAAAAGCTTATGCCAGCAATAAACGAATTAAAGCCTTTAACTAATCGTCAACAACAAATATTTGATCTTATTAAAGATAATATTAAAGATACGGGAATGCCGCCCACTCGAGCAGAAATAGCAACGTTTTTTGGTTTTAAATCAGCGAATGCAGCAGAAGAGCATTTAAAGGCTTTGGCAAAAAAAGGCTATATTGAAATGTTACCGGGTACTTCTCGTGGTATACGTTTAGCTGAGCAGTTTATTGAAGAAGAAGGTCTACCACTTATTGGTCGTGTTGCTGCTGGTGAGCCAATATTAGCTGAAGAGCATGTTGAAGAGCATTATCAAATGGATGGAAATTTGTTTCATCCTGCCGCCGATTACTTGCTACGAGTAAACGGTGAAAGCATGAAGGATATTGGTATTTTAGATGGTGATTTATTGGCTGTACATCAAACTACTGATGTACAAAATGGCCAAGTTATTGTTGCGAGGGTCGAAAATGATGTCACGGTAAAGCGATTTAAACGTGAAGGCAATGTTGTTTATTTACATGCAGAAAATGAAGCTTTTGAGCCAATCAAAGTAGATCTTACTTGCCAAGAGTTCAATATAGAAGGGCTTGCCGTTGGTGTTATACGTAATGGCAATTGGATGTAGCTTGTGTTTGTTTAATTGCTTGGCTAGCCACTAAACTTCTTTAGTGGCTATTTCTTATTTATATTCCCATCTCATTGAACTTCATTATTTTTAATTCAAAATCACCGGTACTTGGTTGTTATATAACCAGTCAATATTATTCATTTTATCAATAGCTAAAATTCCCCTAGCCTATACCTGTCAAGCGATAGCCCTACCTTAGAGTTGTTACTCTATTGAATGTATTAGTGTTTTATTGATTTTTGTCACAATTATTGTTTGACCTAGATCAAGTTTTGAGCGATTCTAGAAGCGGAATCGAACAATAAATAACTAGCAAAAGCTGTATAAAAATAAAAAGACGTCAATGTGCTAATTCGATACCTAAACTTAATATTTGCTTACTATTTAGCTATGAGTTTGCCATTTCACGTCAGTTAATTTAATAAACTTCAAATGATGCACTTTTTTGAGTGCTCAATTAGAAAATAATAATAACTAAATTAACAGATAATCAGTTCAATGAGTTGTGATGTACATTACTGTTTTTCTGTTTTCTATTTCTTATATCCTGTTCTAAAAAAAGGTGAGTTATAAAGCTACTCTTTAAATTGAACAGGTATTGATAGAGGAGAGGTTGAGTGAGTAGAGGTAACCAACGTTGGTTGATGGGAATTTGGCTGTTTTGTACAAGTTTATTTTCCTGTTCAGCTTGGTCAGATACACAGTTAAATCTGACTAAAGGGGTAACAGCAGTAAGTAGGGAAGTATATGATTTACATATGCTTGCACTCTACACTTGTACTGCTATTGGTGTTGTTGTTTTTGGCGCAATGTTTTGGTCGATGATATTCCATCGAAAATCTAAAGGTGCAAAAGCTGCTGATTTTCATGAAAGCACGACAGTAGAAATTCTCTGGACTGCAATTCCGGTCATTATTCTTATCGCTATGGCTGTTCCTGCAACTAGCACATTGATTGATATGGAAAATAATGATAATTCCGAAGTTACTATTCAAATCACTGGTTCGCAGTGGAAGTGGCATTACAAGTATTTTGACCAAGATATTGAATACTACTCAGTGCTTTCAACACCACGAGAGCAGTATGAGAATCAAAATGGTAGCTTTGAAGGTAACGGTGCCCTAAAAGGAAAAGACTACTTACTCGAAGTAGACAAACCATTAGTTATTCCAGCCAATAAAAAAGTTCGTTTTTTAATTACCTCAGATGATGTTATTCATTCTTGGTGGGTTCCAGCCTTTGCGGTTAAACAAGATGCTAACCCCGGCTTTATTAATGAAGCCTGGACTAATGTTGATGAACCGGGAATTTACCGCGGTCAATGTGCAGAGCTTTGTGGTAAAGATCATGGTTTTATGCCCATTGTTGTTGAAGTTAAATCTAGCGATGATTATGACGCATGGTTGAATGAACAACAGGCATTGACAGCAAAAGCGGCAGATGCGGAAAAAGCTTCTTTAAGTGCTTCAATGAGTAAAGATGAGTTAATGCAGTTAGGTGAAACAACTTATATGGCTCATTGTGCTGCATGTCATCAACCTACTGGTTTAGGTTTGCCGCCTACATTCCCTGCCCTTAAAGGTAGTGCAGTTGCTACCCAAGGACCTATTGCAGAACATATTTCTTTAGTAGTAAATGGTAAAGGCATGATGCCTCCATTTGGTAAACAGTTAAGTTTGAAAGAAATTGCTGCTTTGATTACTTATGAGCGAAATGCTTGGGGTAATGATACCGGTGATTTAGTGCAAAGTTCAGACGTTAAAGCGGCAAGCGGGGAGTAAAAAATGACAACAGATACAATAAATGAATCGCTTGATGACGCGCATAACGATGATCATCATGACCATAAAATGACAGGTATAAAACGTTGGTTATATACAACGAATCATAAGGATATAGGTACACTATATTTATGGTTCTCTTTTATCATGCTTTTAACAGGTGGTGCACTGGCAATGGTGATCCGTGTTGAGTTATTTCAGCCGGGTTTACAAATCGTTGAGCCAGACTTTTTCAATCAGTTAACTACAGTACATGGCTTGATCATGGTGTTTGGCGCAATAATGCCGGCATTTACAGGTTTTGCTAACTGGATGATACCTATGATGATTGGTGCGCCAGATATGGCTTTACCTAGAATGAATAACTGGAGCTTTTGGATTCTTCCTTTTGCTTTTGCTATTTTAATTGGCTCATTCTTTATGGAAAGTGGCGCACCAAACTTTGGTTGGACATTTTACGCTCCGTTATCTACAACCTATTCTAATGGCAGTACCGCATTTTTTGTTTTTGCTGTTCATATTATGGGTATATCTTCAATAATGGGCGCGATTAATATTGTCGTCACTATTATGAATTTACGTACCCCAGGCATGACATACATGAAAATGCCGCTATTTGTATGGACATTTTTCATAACCGCTTATTTGTTGATAGCCGTCATGCCTGTGTTAGCAGGTGTAGTGACAATGTTATTAACTGATACCTATTTTGGTACGAGCTTTTTCGACGCTGCAGGTGGTGGCGACCCAGTAATGTTCCAGCATATTTTTTGGTTCTTTGGTCACCCTGAAGTTTACATCATGATTTTGCCTGCGTTTGGTATTGTCTCGACCATTATTCCAGCGTTTGCTCGTAAGAAATTATTTGGTTATAGCTCCATGGTTTATGCAACAGCGTCTATTGCCTTGTTGTCATTTATCGTTTGGGCTCACCATATGTTTACTACAGGTATGCCGCTATTTGGTGAACTATTCTTTATGTATTGCACCATGTTAATTGCGGTGCCAACAGGGGTTAAGGTATTCAACTGGGTTGCAACTATGTGGCGCGGGTCATTGACTTTTGAAATACCTATGCTGTTTTCTATCGCCTTTGTTATCTTGTTCACTATTGGTGGTTTCTCTGGGTTGATGCTGGCATTAACACCGGTAGATTTTCAATATCACGATACTTATTTTGTAGTTGCTCATTTTCATTATGTATTAGTAACAGGCTCGTTATTCTCAATTTATGCAGGTGCTTATTATTGGCTACCAAAATGGACCGGGTACATGTATAACGATTCTTTAGCTAAATGGCATTTTTGGTGTTCGTTAATTTCGGTTAATTTACTATTCTTCCCTATGCACTTCTTAGGGTTAGCTGGTATGCCTCGACGTATTCCTGATTATGCATTGCAATTCGCCGACTTTAATAAGTGGGTCAGTATTGGTGGTTTTGCCTTTGGTTTATCGCAGTTAATTTTCTTAGCGGTAGTGATCAAATGTATTAAAGGTGGTGACAAAGCGGCAGCTAAACCATGGGATGGCGCAGAAGGTTTAGAATGGACAGTAGCAAGCCCGGCCCCATATCATACTTTTAGCACACCACCAAAGGTTGATTAGAAATGAGTGAAGGCACTGAGCAAAAAACTGATAAACCAAACAACAGCAAAGTTATTAAAAAACTAGTGTTGGTAGTATTTGCCATGTTTGGCTTTGGGTTTGCGCTTGTGCCTTTATACGATGTATTTTGTGATATTACCGGTTTGAACGGAAAAACCAATGATGTTGCTGTAGCGTATGCAGATGATGGCATTGATACCTCACGCACAGTAAAAGTGCAATTTATTACTCGCATGGCTAAGGGGATACCTTGGCAATTTGAACCAGTAATCAATGAGGTATCTGTTCACCCAGGTGAAATGAAATTCGTAAATTTTTATGCAAAAAATGATTCACAGCGCGATATTATCGGCCAAGCTGTACCTTCGGTTTCGCCGGGGTTGGCCGCTGGATATTTTCAAAAAATTGAATGCTTTTGCTTCACACAACAACCACTAAAAGGTGGTGAAGAAGTAGAAATGGGCTTGCAGTTTTATGTCGATCTTGATTTGCCTGCTGAGATCAGCACACTGACATTGTCATACACCTTGTATGATATCAGTGACAAAGTAGACTCATAAAGCACTTATAACTCTTATAACTATTATAAGTAAAGAGAGGGAACAAAAATGACAACAAAAGAATATGAAAGTTATTATGTACCAGCACAAAGTCACTGGCCAATAGTTGGCGCAGTGGCATTATTTATGATTGCCCTTGGTGCAGGTAATTATGTTACCGACATTAAAAATGAAACTAGCGGTTACGGCGGTTACTTGTTATTAGCGGGTATTGCTTTAGTAATTTACATGGTAGTTGGTTGGTTTAGTAATGTTATTAATGAATCAATGGCCGGAAAGTATAGCCACCAAATGGATCATTCATTTCGACAAGGTATGAGTTGGTTTATTTTTTCTGAGGTGATGTTTTTTGCAGCATTTTTTGGGGCGCTATTATATGCACGTACTTTTGCCGTTCCATGGTTGGATGGCGCAGGAAACAATGCTGAAACAGCCGCAATTTTATGGCCAGAATTTACCGCTAGTTGGCCCTTAATCAAAACGCCAGATGGTACTGAAACTACTGGCATGGGCTGGTACGGTTTGCCATTACTTAACACAGTTTTACTATTAACCTCTTCAATTACGGCTCATTTTGCCCATGTTGCGTTAGAGAAAAATAAGCGTCCACAATTGAAAGCCTGGTTAGGGCTAACTATTATTTTGGGTGTGGCTTTCATGTTCTTCCAAGTACTAGAATATGCTCATGGTTATTCTGATGAAATGCAATTGTATTTAACCAGTGGCATTTACGGTAGTACCTTTTATATGTTGACGGGTTTTCATGGTATGCATGTGACGCTAGGTTGCATTATGTTAATTGTAATGTTTTTTAGAATATTAAAAGGACATTTTACCCCGGAGAATCATTTTGCTTTTCAAGCGGCTAGTTGGTATTGGCATTTTGTTGATGTAGTGTGGGTTTTACTTTTCGTCTTCGTCTACATTATTTAGGGCTACTGACTGGATTCTTCGCTTAATTTCTTCGTCAAAGGTACTTATTGACTGGCGTCAACTCAGTGCCTTTTCTTTGAAATAAAGCGAATTATCTGCGCCATTCACCACTAAAGACATTATACGTCATTCCGGTGGTGTGCTGAGCCAGAATTTTACTGATTTAAATACAAGATCCTCGATAAAGAAAACACGAGGATGACAGTAATATCAAAAAGGTCGTGGGTTTGGGGTTATCAATCCGGTTAATAAACCTACTATTAGTAAAGCAACAATGGCGACAGAGACCATTAATCTGCGGCCGATATATTTAGTCATCGGAGGTTGGTTTGGTTCGGGCTTCTTATTCATAAGCAATAAGGCGCGAAACAGGTTGTAAACCATAAATAGCAATAGTGCGATAATAACAATTTTAAATAACATACACTCAATATCCTAAGTATGAACTTGTTGTAAGGATTTTCTTTTTAATGCCAAGTAGTAGCCCTTCTATTACAGAAGAACAGCATCTGAGTTCTTTCAACAAGCTTAACTTACTTTGGCTAGTGTTTACTGTGCTAGTTTTTTCAGCATTAGTAAAGCTTGGTTTTTGGCAAAGTGCTAGGGCATTAGAAAAAGAACAGCGATTAGCACAAATTGAAAAATTAAGCGCCCAAAGTCCAATATCATTGGATCAAGTATTAACCCTTCCAAATAATGGTGATTCTTTAGCTGAAATTAATGATTTTCCTGTTTATATCGAAGGTGAATTTAATAAAAACAAAGTGTTTTTATTAGATAACCAAGTTAATAAAGGTCGCTTGGGTTATCGAGTTTATCAAGTTGCTGTAACAAGTAAATATGCGGTATTAATAAGTCTTGGTTGGGTACAAGGGTCAATCAATAGACAAGAGTTACCTGTGGTGGCAGCACTAAATGGCAAACAGAAATTTCAGGGAAATATTCGTTTAATTGAGGTCGGTATTTTATTGCAGGAGCAAGTGTTTACTGAAGTGAACTGGCCCTTACGAGTTCAGCAAATTGAATTGGATAAATTTTCAACATTAATCAACCGTAAACTCTTGCCCTTTGTTGTTTATTTAGATAAAAATGAAGTACTAGGTTTTGAAAAAAATTGGCAACCCATCGTAATGCCGCCTGAAAAACATCGCGCTTATGCTTTTCAGTGGTTTAGTTTGGCGACAGCATGGTTGTTACTTATGTTCTGGGCGAAGTTTGGCGCGAAGACTCTTAAGCAAGAAATAAATAATAAAAATAATATTAAGGCAAAGTAGTATGAATTCAGTGCAAGATGAAGTTCCTGTTGTTCAAGAAGCAATTATTAAAAGAAATAATCGTCGAAGCTTTCTTTTAATGATTGCTGTTTTTGCCTTGCCAATTATATTGGCTAAATTTGCTTTAGATGGTGATTGGTTGGCAACGGGCGTTACAAATAAGGGGACGTTGTTAACGAACGAATTAACCTTAGAGAAGTTGGGCATAGACAAAACTAAGTTTAATGAGCAGTGGTTAATACTCTATAATCTACCTAAAAATTGTGATTTTGATTGCCAAAAAACGCTAGAATCAGTTCATAATACCTATGTTGCTTTAGGTAAGGAAATGCCAAGAGTAACACCTGTTGCTTTGTATCAAAAAGAACTTTCTACAGAACAGCTTCAACAAATTTCAAAAAGCCAGTGGCAACTAATAGCAATGCCACTTAAAGCAAAAGAGCACCTAAATAAGCCACAAGTTTTGATTGTTGATCCGCTTGGTAATGTGTTCTTGAGCCACAAAATTCCTGATAAGGTAGAGCAATTACCACAATTTGGTAAACAAATTTTGACGGATATGAAGAAACTCCTTAAATACTCAAAGGTTGGCTAATATGAATGACCAAGCTTTGTACTCTCAGCATAACCATGTTGTTAAAAAGTTAGTTTTCATTAGTATATTGTTAGCGCTTGTTGTAGTTGCATTAGGCGCATACACTCGATTAACTCATGCTGGATTAGGTTGCCCAGATTGGCCAACATGTTATGGCCTAATTGATGTACCTGAAACGACAGAACAAATAGCCAAAGCTGAATTAGCCTATCCTGATCGTCAAGTTGAGCCAGAGAAAGCTTGGAATGAAATGATTCACCGATATTTCGCCGGTACTTTAGGTTTGTTGATTTTAGCCATTGCCTTTTTGTCTTTTAAAAACCGCACTCAAGGTACACCATTACGTTTACCACTACTTATTTTAGCGATTGTTATTTTTCAAGCGGCGCTAGGTATGTGGACAGTAACCATGAAGTTGATGCCGATAGTGGTAATGGCACATTTGCTTGGTGGGTTTACAACACTGTGTTTGTTATTTTTGCTATATTTGCGTTTACGATCAAACAGAATTAATCGTAGTGATTTTTCAGTGAAAAAATATGGTCGTTATGCGCTGTTAGGTATCGTTATTTTAGCAGGACAAATAGCATTAGGTGGCTGGACATCATCTAATTATGCAGCGTTAAGTTGTGTTGAATTGCCTATTTGTCAATCTGGTTGGCAGGAACAAATGAATTTTGAGAACTCTTTTGATTTGGTGCCGCCCGAGCGTGACAGCTATGAATTTGGCCACTTAGATCACGATGAACGTGTCACTATCCATGTTATGCATCGTTTTGGCGCCATTGTTACAACCGTATATTTAGCTTGGCTTATTTTAATGGTATATTTTAGAGCTAAAACGAGCACCTTTAAATCATCAGCGCTGCTTGTGGGCCTAGCTTTAGTTAGTCAAATTATACTCGGCGTGTCTAATATCTGGTTTTCATTGCCGCTATCTATTGCCGTTGGTCATAACATTGTCGCGGCCTGTTTAATGCTAACACTCATTGGTTTGACTTACCGTTTACGCCGTAAAATATAGGAAATATTATGTCTGATGAAGTAATTAACGAAACAAAAATGGCGACTATGATTATTCCCAAATGGCGTGCTTATTATGACATTACTAAGCCTAGAGTCGTAGCCTTATTAGTGCTGACAGCTGTAGTTGGTATGAGTTTGTCGGTGCCAGGAGGTTTACCTTGGCAATTGTTTTTACCTGCGATGTTAGGGATAGCTTTATTGTCGTCTGCAGCTGCAGCAATTAATCATATCGTCGATGAAAAAATTGATGCCATTATGGGGCGAACTCATAACCGCCCCTTACCTGAAGGGAGGATTACTGCTAATAACGCTATCGTGTTTGCTTTTACTATTGCTCTATTGGGTTTTATTTTACTCTATGCCTTGGTAAACCCATTAACCGCTTATTTAACGCTAGCAGGCTTGGTCGGTTATAGTTTTGTTTATACTTTATATTTGAAGCGCGCTACCCCACAAAATATCACTATTGGCGGGTTAGCCGGTGCTATTCCTCCTTTGTTGGGGTGGACCGCTATGACTAATGAAATACATCCTCATGCACTATTACTAGTGTTGTTGATTTTTACCTGGACACCACCACACTTTTGGGCACTTGCCATTCATCGTAAGAATGACTACGCAAAAGTGAACATTCCAATGTTGCCGGTAACTCATGGTGTTAACTTCACTAAAACCCAAATTTTATTTTATACCGTACTGTTATTTATTGTCGGCTTGCTGCCATATTTAGTTGGTATGAGCAATTGGTTATATTTAATTGGTGCCGTCGTGCTGAATTTAACCTTCTTTGCTTATGCGTGGAAGCTTAAATTTAATGCTGACGAAAGTACGGCTATGGACACTTTTAAGTTTTCGATTATTCATTTGATGTTGCTATTTATCATTCTTTTGCTTGACCATTATTTATTGCCTGTAGGTTAGAAAAGCTATCTTATGAAAAAGTATTTTATCTATGTTGGTGGTATTGTTGCAGCAGTCATTGGTGCTTTGGTTTTTCAGCAAATTAATAAGTTGCCACAGCCAGAGCATGCACTTTATTATCAGCAACCTAGAGAAGTTAAACCTTTTGAATTAACGGATCACAATGGTCAATTATTTACCAAAGATCAGTTTAAAGGCAAATGGTCATTAGTATTTTTTGGTTATACCTCTTGCCCTGATGTTTGTCCAACGACCTTACAAAATTTAGGATTTATTTACGATGATTTAAAAGCTGTTGCTAAAAACAGTCAAGTGTTATTGGTAAGTGTTGATCCTCAAAGAGATACTCAAGAAAAATTAAGTCAATACATTGCTTATTTTAATCGTGAATTTGTTGCTTTAAGAGCTGGGCATGATGTGCTATTTCCTTTCGCACGTAATATGGGCTTAATGTATGCCATTAGCGGTGAAGGAGAAGGGTATTTAGTCGATCACAGTGCATCATTAGTATTGATTAATCCTGATGGTTATATCACTGCTATTTTTAAGCCTGAGCAAGAAGTGGGAAAAGTACCGAGTATTGATAGTGATAAGTTGCTAAGCGACTACCAAAAAATAGTCGCATTATATTAAGGTAAGTTACGACATAAATGACGAGCAAGGGAAGTAGCGAGTTGCGAAAATATATATCGAGAGGCAAGTGTCTTCGTAACTATTCAACTCGTTATTCGTTACTTGTGCTTATAAGTGATACCACTGTCCACCTTCTTTCAAAATAAACCAAGGTTTTGAATACCAATAATATCGACCGGGTTTGCTGATGCTGGCTGCTGTGCAATTGCAGCGTACTCGTCCTATGGGTAAATCACCACTGAAATTGATGGTGAAACTGCTATCACCTTGCCATTGTATTTTTTGCTTCCCTAAACCAGAGATATAACAGCTTAGTCCTGATTTATAAAAATCATCAGCCTCAATAGAAAAAGTAATACTGGCAGTTTGTTTGTGTTCAAAAATGGTTTCTGCTTCTTCACCTTGTAATTGAATATTAAATGGCAATGAATTTAACTTATCACGCAAACCTGAAATCTTATCGTATGGCATTGATGCAGGGAAACGTGGCACACTAGTTAAATCTGTATGAATACCAATGGCTCCTGATTGTTGTGAAAAAGCAATAAAGTTGTTTTCTTTAGTCCAGTTTTGTATGACAGGGCTATATTCACCATAAGGATAAGCATAATATCGCCAACTTTGACCTGTTTTATCTTTAATAATATCTTCAGCTTTTAATAACAACTCGGTCTGCTTAGTTAACCATTGGGCTTGTGTTAAATCGTTTGTGACCCGAGTCATCGAGTCGTGTTCAAAACCGTGATTGGCAATAATAACGTCTTCATCAGCTAAGGCTTTAAGTTGTGTCCATGAAAGGTAGGGAGATGATTTTCCTTTATTGATAGAGTGCCGAGAAATAATGGCTGGGTTAACAAAAATTGTATAAGGATAATTGAATTTATCTAGTAAAGGCTTAGCTTGAGTTAAGGTATCAATATAAGCGTCATCAAAAGTAATGGCGACTGTTTTATCTTTTAAAGGTTGCTGGTTTTTAATTTTTTCCATTATCTGCGATAAAGGCACTACATTAAAACTGTGCTCTTCTAGGTATTTTAAGTGCACCTCAAATTGTGCGGGTGTGATACTGGTGCTTTTGGGCGTCGTATCGCTAACATGATGGTATTGTAAAATGACTGCGCCGAAACCTGTAGAATGGAAAAAAAATAAAAAAAGGGCGGCAAGGTTAATTCTCATGAGGTTTCTCTTATAATATCGATAGTCTAAAATAACGTCTTTTCATTGAAATGCATAGTAATAAGGAACACTTCTTGTCTAAAATTACCGATCTGGATCAACATAAGCAATTATTGTTGCTCGCACTACCGATGATCCTTTCTAACATAACCGTGCCACTATTGGGGTTGGTTGATACAACGGTAATTGGTCATTTGCCACATGCTTATTTTTTAGGAGGCAGTGCCATTGGTGCTATGATTATTACCTCTATTACTTGGCTCTGTGGCTTTCTACGCATGTCTACTACAGGGCTTAGTGCGCAGGCTTTAGGATTAAATAATTTTGATAAAAACTTATTGGTATTATTTCGAGGCTTAGCTGTAGCTTTTACCTTAGGCTTAGTACTTATTTTATTACAACAGCCTTTTCTTAATGTCGCGCTTAACTTATCGGGAGGCTCTGAACAAGTACAATATTATGCCCGCCAATATAGTGAAATTCGCATTTGGGGTTTTCCTGCATCGTTAGGTAATTTAGTAATTCTAGGTTGGTTAATAGGTAACCATCAAACCAAATCAGTCATGTGGCTATTAATTATTACAAATTTAATCAATGTAGTTTTAGATGTTATCTTCGTTTATGGTTTTCATTGGCAAGTTCAAGGTGTGGCTTTTGCAACGCTTATTGCTGAATATTGTGGGATGATATTTGGATTAAGTATTATCTTTTTTCGCTACAAAATAGCGGTAAAAACCTTGCTACAAAACAGTAGAACATTATTTTCTTCACTAATAGAGCGTTCAAGCTTATTTAGTTATTTTAAGCTCAATCGTGATATTTTAATTCGTACTTTATGTTTAGAAATTTGCTTTATTTTTATCACTTTTCAAGGCGCTAGATTAGGAGATAATGTGGTTGCAGCCAACGCCATATTAATGAACTTTCTTTTGCTGATATCTTTTGGTTTAGATGGTATTGCTAATGCGACTGAAGCTATGGTTGGTAAAGCTCAAGGAGAGAAGAATAGTAACAAATTACAAAATATAGTGAATATTGCCTTATTATGGGCAGGACTTTTTGCAGTGCTTTATTCTTTGTTTTTTGCTTTTGCTGGCGAGTTTTTATTAACACTTATTTCTGATATTCCAAGTGTTATCGGTTTTGCTAAAGAGTATTTAATATGGATGGTGTTAATGCCTGTTATTTCTTGTTGGTGTTACTTATTCGATGGTGTGTATATTGGTTTGATGCAGGCAAAGGCGATGCGTAACAGTATGATTATAGCCACCTTTACTTGTTTCTTTCCGTTATGGTGGGTACTGCAAAACTCTTTACCACAAAATATGGGAAACCATGCACTGTGGGCGGCATTTTCTTTATTTATGTTAGCGCGAGGGGGGACCTTAGCGTGGCATTATCATTTTAAAATTAAACGAGGCCACTTAGCGTGCTAATTTCTGATTGTTGCTTGGAATATCTTCCAACCAAATTAATCTTTTTTTGGTTTTAAATTAGGAATACTAGTACCACCCATTGTTTTTAAAACAATACCAATGGCAAAACAGATAAACGTAATAGCGCCCATTGCTGCTTTATACTCTTCGGTGACATCGCCTCCATATATCAGTGTTATTACTACACCAATTGCTGCACAAGCAAAACTTATGTTGGCAATGATAGTCATAATTTTTTGCCAAAGATGTTTAGGGAGATGTTTAACAGTTTCCATTAGTATTACCAGGTAAAGTGATGAAGTAAGATTATAGTTGATTATTGTTAAAGTGACTTGATGAGTGTCAAACTTATACTTGGTATTAAGCTTCTTTTTGATGAAAATACAGCATTATTTTTGCTAATAGCCAACCGGAAATAAGCCCTAAAGTATTCGCCATCATATCCAACCATTCGCCATAACGATTAACATAAGGCTGAATTAATTCAATTGCGCCACTAAAAGCAATAAAACCAACAATAATAGTTAAATAGTTTTTAGGTTGTTTCAACGTTGTAGGTAATATTAATGCAGCGTATGCAATAAAGTGGTGAGTTTTGTCGGTGCCAGGAACGCTAGGTAAATAAGCTGCAGGCCAAAGCGATAGTGTCGCAATGCTAACAAGCAGCATTAAAGTAATATGAAACCAATATTTTTGAATTAGATAAATCATTGACTTGGTTTTTTATTATCAGGCTTACGTTTATTAAGGATGTTAAACCAACGATTAGCAAAAATACCTAAGTAACCCCAGGCGGCAATGATACAGGCTAAAGTGATAATAACAAGGCCGACAACTTGCCATAGATGGTGATTATAATAACCAATGACAATAAAGAATAGCCCCAAAACAAAAAGGCCAAGACCGATTAAAAAAATAGACAAACTACGTTTTGGATCTTGACCTAATTTAGCGAGCAAATTATTCATAAAGTGTTTTGGGAATCATTATTCAGCTTTAAGCTGTATGGTTCAATTAAAAGGAAAATGCTCGGAGTTGACGCTAGTCAATGAGTACATTTGACAAATTAATTGGGCGATACAGCAACAAGATAAGGATGATTTAGTAATATGAGTGATCACCGCGTTCATGTTCAGTAACATCTTTAACGCCTTTAATTTCATCACCCATAATATCGATTAGTTGCGTTTCAATACCATCTTTAACGGTAACATCAATCTGGCTACAACCATTACAGCCGCCACCGAATTGCAGTACTGCATATCCATCATCGGTGATTTCAACTAAAGTACATTCGCCACCGTGTCCCGCTAATTGAGGATTAACTTCCGCTTGTAAAAAGTAGTGAACACGATCAAATAAAGGAGCATCATCAGCCACTTTACGTAATTTGGCATTTGGCGCTTTCAGGGTGAGTTGAGAGCCCATTTGGTCAGTAACAAAATCAATTTCAGCTTCGTCCAAGAAACCTTTGCTGTCAGCATCAACCATGGCAGAAAAACCTTCGAAAGGTAACTCCAAATCATCAGGCTCAACTGCGTCAGCAGGACAATATGATACACCACATTCAGCTTTGGCAGTTCCCGGATTAACAACAAATACTCGAATATGAGTGCCTTCTGCTTGTTGAGATAGCAGTTTAATAAAATGCTCTTGGGCGGTAGGTGATATAGTGATCATAATACAGTAACTCTCTTGTCTTCTTCATTTTGAAACAGGATATATACACAAACCATCTCAAAATAGAGTATTCACGAGAAATAAAAGGCTTGTGTATACTTGAGTGTTTTACTCAAGTATGAACATTTTACTCTGCAATCTTGTGATGTGCTAATGATTTTTATGCTTTTATTTGCTATTTTATCTCAGATCATTAAATTGGGATTTATTATGTTATTTTTTCGTTGTTTTACTTTCTTTCTTTTATTCATGCCGGTTTGGCTTTTATCGGCACAACCAGTACAAGAGTATTTGCCAAAGCAAGTAACTTTTAATTCGAAAATACCCCTGCCAAGTGCAACGTTAGGTTTTGAAGTTGGCGAACGCCATTTGAGGCATGATCAATTAAAGCAATACTTTAGTACGTTAGCTCAAAATTCAAAACGTATAAAAATGACCTCTATTGGCAGAACTGCACAGTTACGAGAGCAATTCTTAGTTACCATTTCAAGCCCTGAAAACCTAGCCAATTTAGATAGTATTCTTGCCAAGCGACGAGTGCCTTATCAAACCAAAGAATTGAAAATCTCGGATGATCCCCTAGTTATTTGGCTTGGATATAGTGTTCACGGTGACGAAATAAGTGGCGCAAATGCCTCAATGGTGGTGGCTTATTATTTAGCGGCTAGTGAAGAAAAAGACATTGAAACCATGTTAGCTAATACTGTTATCGTGTTAGAACCCAGCATTAATCCTGATGGAATGGACAGATTTGTTAATTGGGTGACTACTTATCGTGGCTCAACTAACAATAGTGATGCAAATCATGTTGAGCATCACCAAGGCTGGGTTAGCGGCCGAACTAATCATTTTTGGTTTGATCTAAACCGAGACTGGTTACTGTTAACGCAGCAGGAAAGCCAACATAGATTGAAATATTTTCACCAATATCAACCACACGTATTAGGTGATTATCATGAAATGAGTGCTAATAGCAGTTACTTCTTTCAGCCTGGTATTGTCAGTAGAACAAACCCGCTAACACCCAAGAAAAACGTGATTTTAACCAAAGAATTAGCAAAATTTCATGCTAAAGCATTAGACCAAGCACAGCGTTTATATTATAGCGAAGAGAATTTTGATGATTTTTATTATGGTAAAGGTTCAACTTACCCTGATATTAACGGCAGTATTGGTATTTTATTTGAGCAAGCCAGTTCTCGCGGCATGCAACAAGACACGATTAACGGCTTGTTAACCTTTGAATACGGTATTCAAAATCATGTATTAACGTCGCTTTCAACAATTGAAGGAGCTTGGCAAAATCGTAAAGAACTTAAAAAATATCGAAAAAACTTCTATCAACAAGCAATAAATCTGGCGAAAAAAGAAAAATTTAATGGCTATTTACTCAATGAATCAAAAGATGCCTATCGTTTAAATACCTTGTTAGATAAATTAACGCAGCATCAAATTAATGTTTATCCATTAAGTGATGATTTTAGCTATAAAGGAAAAAACTATACGAAAGAAACTAGCTATTATGTACCGTTAGAACAAAGCCAATATCGACTAGTGCAAGCACTATTCACCCAAGAGACTGATTTCCCTGATAACACATTTTACGATGTCTCGGGTTGGACTATGCCATTGGCAATGAATATTAATTTTCAAGCACTTGATAGTACTTGGGGATTGGAGTTGGAGAAAAAGCCTTGGTCTAAAAAGGATATTACCCATAATAGTAAAATTAACCCTAGTAGCACCGATTATGCCTATGCATTTGAATGGCACCATTTTTTAGCACCGAAACTATTAAACCAGTTACAAAGTAAAAAAATCAAAGCTAAAGTGGCAACAGGTGGCTTTGTTAGCCAAATAAAGGGTAAAAAAAGAACTTTTGCTAGCGGCACTATTATTATTCCTGCTGGTATTCAGTCAGCTCAAAACTGGCGTGAAAACCTAGCTGGGCTAGCAGAGAAGGCGAATATTGAATTAGTGACCATCAATAGTGGTTTAACTAGCCAAGGTATTGACTTTGGTAGCAGTTCTTTTAGATCATTAAAACAACCTAAAGTGCTGCTATTAGGTGGCAAAGGAATTTCCCAATATGAAGCAGGAGAAATTCGCTATTATCTTGATGAGACATTACAAATACCGATCAGTATTGTTGAACACTCGCGTTTAGCTAGTATAGACTTATCAAATTATAGCCATCTCATTTTGGTGAATGGTGATTATAAAGTGCTTTCTGATAACAATATTAGCCAACTGAAAAAATGGCTTAAACAAGGCGGTGTTGTTTTTGCTCAAAAACGTGGTGCAAAATGGCTAGCCAAACAAGATATATTGTCCGTTGACTTTATCGATAAAAAACAAATTGACCAGTTATTTGATAGCGAGCAACTAAGTTATCAAGATAAAGAAAAGCTCAGTGCTCGAAAGCGTATTGCAGGTGCTATTTTTGCCACAGAGCTCGATACTTCACACCCATTGGCTTTTGGATATACAGATAAAAACTTACCATTATTTAGAAACAGTACCTTAATTATGAATTCAGGACAGCAGCCTTTTGTCACCTTGGCTAAGTATAATGCCGAACCTTTGTTAAGTGGTTATACCGATAAAAATTTAGTTAATCTTCTGGCACATAACTCTGCAATTGTTGCCCATAACTATGGCAAAGGGCGTGTTATTGCTAGCGCAGATGTTTTAGCCTTTCGTGGTTATTGGTTAGGTAGTGCGAAATTATTGGCGAATAGTTTATTTTTTGCTAAAGCGTTCAATGCGCCAGTAAAGTAATTTAATTAACCTGAATTTTGGTTAATTACTAGCAGAAGGCAAGCTTAAGCAAATAGTCGAGATAGTCACTTTATTAACACCAACATGCTTTAATATTTTGCTTATTTCATTGGCTGTACTGCCTGTGGTTAACACATCATCAACCAGAATAATGTGTTTGGTATTACTCGGTAATTCCTTAGCTAGTGTGAACGCGTTAGCTAAATTATTTCTCCTTTGTCTACCTGTTTGCCCAACTTGGCTTATGTTGTTTTTCGTGCGAATTAATGCGGCTTCATCATAGGGTATCTGCAAAAGTTGAGCGAAAGGTTTTGCCAGTAAATGTGCTTGGTTATATCCGCGAATTTGCCACTTGCTAATATGCAATGGCACACTAAGAATAAGATCAACAGGTGAAGCTAGCTTTGATAAATATTGTTTTTTCCATTGTTGTGCAAGTAAATTAGCAAACAATGAAGCAAGCTCAAATCGTCCTTGGTATTTAAATTGAGGTAACCATTGAGTAAATGGTGGCAGATAAGGTGAAAGACAAAACAAATGGTCGAATTGACTATTGGGTAATGCTTTGTTTACCGAAGGCCAATTGAGTAAGTCACTTTGAATAATGTCTTGTTTGAAAAGTGGCAGATCTGCAAAGCAGCATGAACATATTAATGTTTGTTGGGGTATGATTGAATCGCATAAAGTATTATCGCATAAATCATTGCCACATAAGTCACATTGCCCTAGTGAGCATAAAAATTTGTTATACAGTGTTTGAATTTTTATTTGCCATTCCATTGTTAACATCCATTTTGTAAAATAAGCGCAATTTATTTATTCCCTAAGAGATGAGCATGGCAGAAACTCTCAATATTTCCAACTTTCCAGATTTACAGTCATCAAAGAAAAGTCAAAAATTTCCTTTGGTATTGATTCATGGTTGGGGATTAAATTCAGCAGTTTGGCAGCCATTTATTGATAGCTTGCCTGATAGCTTTACCGATGTTTTTAATGTTATCACCGTTGATTTGCCTGGTTTTGGCATGAATGTAGACAAAGAAATTCATCCATATTCGATAGCTAATATTTGTCAGTGTATTAATCAAACAATAGCGGAACCTGCAATTTATTTAGGTTGGTCATTAGGTGGCTTGGTAGCCACTGAAATGGCGTTATGTTATCCAAAAAAAGTTTTGGGCTTGATCACTGTTGCAAGTTCACCACGTTTTCTTGAAGAAGAAGCCAACATAGAAGGGGGTAATCAAAAACTATGGCCAGGGATTAAGGCAAGAGTTCTTGATACCTTTCACCAACAGCTGCAAGTTGACACTAAAAAAACTATTAGTGGTTTTTTAAAGATTCAAGCTATGGGTAGCCCGCACATTCGTCAGGATATAAAACAAATTAGCCAGTTAGTTTTCCAACATAAAATGGCAAATAAACTGACGCTTGATCAGTCGTTAAAGCTACTAGAAAATAGTGACTATAGAGAGCAATTAAAAGGTATCACACAGCCATTCTTGCGAATGTATGGTGATGCTGACAATTTAGTGCCTAAAGCGGTAATAGAGAAAATTAGTAAACTTGCCAACAAGAGTGCTCTTCATATTTTTAAACAAGCCTCTCACGCACCATTTATTTCTCATACAGATGATTTTAGACAAATACTTTCTAATTGGCTGGTGGCAAAGGCTAAAAGCAACTTTAACTAAGCAGGTTTAACTTTACTTTTTTGTGTTTTTGGTTAATAATTAACCAGTGAAGATATAATTAAGTGAGGAGAGTCTGATGGAAATCCAATCAGCATTTAATTCGGGTGTACAAGGCCTTCAAAGAGCGACAGAGGCTGCGGATCAAGCCGCGGCGGATATTGTTGCCGAAACAACTGCTGACCAGGAGGCTGATGCGGTAAACCAAGCCCCTGCGAGTAATGAGCAGGAAATACCTGATTTGAACCAGTCACTAGTTGATTTAAAAGTTGCTGAGCATCAAGCAAAGGCTTCAACAGAAGTTATTAAATCAGCAGATGATAGCTTAGGAACATTGCTTGATGTAACGGCGTAAATTGCCGAGCATTGGTTGTGATTTAATGCAGTTATGAATATTATCCCGCAAGTGCCAAATTTATCTATTCCTACTGTGGTTAACCCGCATACGGAAAGCTTGCGCCGTGAAAACAACCAACGAGAAATTATTACCCAACCAGCTGCTACTAGTCAGTCAGCTGCAGAAAAGGGTGTCGCTTCAGATCGGGAACGAAGTCGAACACCAGCTCAAAATAATGCCAATATTGATTTTGCTAGTATTAGTGAGCAAGCAGAATTAGAAAATACTAGCATTGCAGAGCAAAATGAAAAGCAAAATGGCCAAGAAGGCAATGATGCGCCCGAGTCGCAGGATTTATCTCAGGAAACTAAGGAACGTACTAACTCAGCCGATGGAGCAGAGCAAAGTCGCGCACAAGAATTAGAGCAAGACAGAGTAATTAGCGAACTTAAACATAGAGATCAAGAAGTTCGCACCCATGAATCAGCTCATGCTTCTGTGGGAGGGGCTTTCACAGGGCCGCCAAACTTTACTTATGAGAAAGGTCCTGATGGTAAAAGATATGCAGTAGGGGGAGAAGTATCGATCGATCTATCATTAATTGATGGAGATCCTAGAGCTACTATTGCGAAAATGCAGAAAGTGCACGCTGCAGCCTTAGCACCTGTTCATCCTTCAATACAAGATACACGGGTGGCCAGTACAGCAACACAGTTAATTCTTCAAGCGCAATCAGAGTTATTGACTGAGTTAGGCAATAAACGAAGTGAAGCCAAAGCACAAAGTAGCGTTCAGGAAAACGAAGAAGCTTCTGAGGCTGAAGGTTTATCGGGTGATAGCCAAGCAGGTTCATCACACTTATTTGAAGTATTGATTGATAAGACGCTTGATAATCAAGAAAAAATTGCGCCAAGCCAATCAAAAGTCATTGTTCAACGAGCACTCAGAATTGAAAGCTTTTATGCAGGTATAACTCAAGCCAATGAAAAGCCACCGACGTTTAAATTTGAACTAACAGCTTAATTTACAGAGATAGAAATAATAAAGCCTGCAATTTTGCAGGCTTTATTATTTTTAGTAATTTTTCAGGCTAAGGGTAATAAAAAGATTAAATACCGTAATCCTGACGATATTGATTAATACTGGCTAAGCTAGCACTTAACTCAGACTCATCGCCTTGTTTCTCTTCAAGTTTTTCTTTAAGAAAAGTAACTACATTTCCTAAAGTGACAATTGAAATAACATCAGTGCCAAAATCGCGTTCAACTTCTTGAATAGCTGATAGTTCACCCTGACCTTTCTCTTGACGATCAAGTGCAATTAAAACACCAGAAAGTTCAGCATCATGCGCTTTAATGATCTCCATTGATTCACGAATAGCTGTACCTGCAGTGATTACATCATCGACTAGCATCACTTTTCCGTTAAGCTCTGCTCCCACTAATGAACCACCTTCACCATGAGTTTTTGCTTCTTTGCGATTAAAGCAATAAGGCACATCTAGGTTATGGTGATCAAATAAAGCCACAGTGGTTGTCGTTGCTATTGGAATACCTTTATAAGCAGGACCAAACACTAGATCAAAGTCAATATTTGCATCAACTAACGCAGCGGCATAGAATCGTCCTAAACGCGCTAAGTCGCCACCGGTTTTAAATAAACCTGCGTTAAAAAAATATGGGCTTGTACGGCCAGATTTTAAAGTAAATTTACCGAAACGTAATACTTGTTTTTCTAAAGCAAATTCAATAAATTCACGTTGATAATCTTTCATCTTATTACTTCCTACTTAAATTAAAGCCGCTTTTTGCAGTTCAAATAATTCGTTAATACTGTTTTTAGCAAGGTCTAACATGGCTTGCATTTCTTCAAAACTAAACGGCTCTTCTTCAGCAGTACCTTGCACTTCAATTAATTTACCTGTGTCTGTCATTACAACATTCATATCAGTTTCTGCATTTGAATCTTCTGCGTAATCTAAATCTGATACAGGTTCACCTTGGTAAACACCCACTGATACAGCCGCAATCATGTGCTTAAGTGGGTTGGTTTTAATGATATCTTTTGCACGCATGTAGTTAAGTGCGTCGACAAGTGCTACACAAGCACCGGTAATAGAAGCTGTACGAGTGCCACCGTCAGCTTGAATAACGTCACAATCAACTGAAATTGTATTCTCACCTAAGGCTTTCAAATCAACTGCACCACGCAAAGCACGGGCGATTAAACGAGAAATTTCTAACGTACGACCACTTTGTTTACCTGAGGCCGCTTCACGGCGCATACGTGTGTGAGTAGAGCGAGGTAACATGCCGTACTCTGCCGTAACCCAACCTTTACCTTGGCCTTTTAAAAAGCGCGGCACACCTTCTTCTACTGAGGCAGTACAAATAACTTTTGTATCACCAAATTCAATTAATACTGAACCTTCAGCATGACTAGTAAATTGACGAGTGATGGTTACCGGACGAATTTGTCCTAATGTTCTGCCGCTTGGACGCATGATGTATTCCTAAAATAAAAAATTGATTAAATATGCGCGCTATTATAATGCAGCGCGAAGTAATTTGAAATATAGTTAACTAAAACTAGGTCTGGTTATTTAGTATGTTATAGCTGCAATATTCGCAAACCCCTTTGATTGTTAAAGTTGGAAGAAAATGAAAGTATTATTATTTATTTTATTATCTGTATTTATATCCCCTGTGATGGCTGCTGATGGTATTGATTTACCTAAATACAGCACAATTTATGATGATCAGAGAAGCCCATTCAAAGATGCGACTGCCGCACTTGCTTTAGCAAAAGAAACTAATCGACAGGTGCTTATTGAGATTGGCGGCAATTGGTGCACTTGGTGTCATAAAATGGATGCCTTTTTAAGTAATAACCCTGATGTTTATCAAGCATTACATGCTAAGTACGTGTTGCTTAAAATTAATGTCAGTGACAGCAATGAAAATGAAGAGTTTATGAAAGCTTTACCACCAGTTTTGGGATACCCGCATATGTATATTTCTAATGCTAACGGTAAAATGCTTTTATCAAAAGATACCGCTGAATTATTAGCAGGAAATAATTACTCAAAGGAGTATTGGCTAACTTTTCTTAATAAATGGTCTGTAGAAAATGTTCAAGTTAGCCATAAGGCTACAACAACTCAGCAAGATACTGAGGAATAATGACTTTATTATCAATAAAATCTTTTTTTGATAAAAATTATCAAACACCTGCTTTTTTAAAAGAAAAGCAACTTTCTCGCCGAACCTTATTAAAATCTGCAGCGGGTATGGGGGCAATTAGCGCGATACCTTCATTTGGTTTGAGTGCGAAGCAGCAAAAATCACTGGTGCAATTGACTAGAACTGACCCTTGGTTAACGCTTGATGTGACTTTAAATCAGCTATTACCTGAATCTGCAACAGGACCAAGCGCCACAGATATCAATGCTTTAGCTTACTTACATCAAGTGATGACAGTTCAACCAACAGAGCAGGATGAAAAAGATTTTATTCTTAAAGGTGTTGGTTGGCTCAATGGCTATGCTAACAGTGAAAAAAATAAAGCTTTTGCGGAGTTAACTTTTGATGAAAAAGAGCAGTTACTCCAAGGAATAAGTCAATCAAGGGCAGGAAGTAATTGGCTTAATACGTTATTGGGTTATATTTTTCAAGCCATGCTAGCACCACCTTCTTATGGTGGAAATCCAAGTGGTATTGGTTGGCAATGGCTTGAACATAAAGCGGGCTTTCCACTGCCAGAAAAAGGCCAGCGTTATTTTGAATTACCTCCTCGCGCTAGCATCATAAAATTAACCGGTTTGAGTTCTCAGGAAAATGAATAATGGACTTTGATATATGCATCATAGGTAGCGGCGCTGGCGCATCACCCATCGCCTACCGTATGGCACAAGCTGGCGCCAAAGTATTAATCCTCGAAAAAGGACCTTGGTTAACAGAGAAAGAATTCTTTAAAGACGAGTTAACCATCAGCATTCATGATGCCTATAACCCTAAGCTTAGTGATGAACAACACGTAATTGAAGAAGAATATGTAGACGAAAATGGAGAGAACTTTTGGCAAGGAGAGGCAACTAGCGAGTCTGGTTGGAGTTGGTGGAATGGTAATGTAGTAGGTGGCTCTTCTAACTTTATGAGTGGCTATTTTCATCGATTAAAGCCGATAGATTTTCGCTTAAAGTCTGAATTTGGTACTATTGCTGGCGCCAATGTCGCCGACTGGCCTATTAGCTATAACGACCTTGAACCTTATTATGCCATGGTTGAAAAAGAAGTTGGAGTATCAGGCCGAGTTGTTGACCACCCTCACCAAGAACCACGTTCAACTAATTTTCCCTATCCACCTATTGCTGAAGTGCCAATGTCTTCATGGATAGATAAAGCTGCCGATAAAATTGGCTATCATGCTATCCCCGTCCCCAGAGCTATTTTATCTCAACCTGATATGGGTCGCAAAAGCTGTGAATATTCAGGCTATTGCAGTAGTTATGGCTGTGCATCTGGCGCTAAAGGCAGTGGCAGAGCCGCGCTACTTAACCATGCAGTTGCTACAGGTAATTGCACTATTAAACCCAACGCTAAAGTGTATAAAATTACCACCGACAAACAGGGCAAAATTACTGGCGTGCAATATTACGATCAAGTAGGCCGTAAGCAACAAGCACAAGCAAAAATATATGTAGTCGCTTGTCAGGCAGTAGAAACATCACGGTTATTATTAGCCTCTACAGGTGAAAAATTCCCTAACGGACTCGCCAATAATAGCGGGCAAGTCGGCAAAAACTTATTATTTAGCGGTGGTGGTACAGGGCAGGGGGATTTCATTTTTTCTGAGTTAAGCAAAGATAAAGTAAATGAATTAAAACACGTTGGTCCTTTTATTAATCGTGCTTTGCAAGATTGGTATCAAATAAAAGATAACGAGTTTGCTCAAAGCTTTACTACAAAAAATAGCGGAATCAGCCAAGAAGGAAGCGCTAAAGGCGGCACTATAGATTTTCTGTTCCATCAAAATCCTATTGCTAGAGCTAGAGGGCACCAATGGCAATATGATGAAAATGATAATGAAAAATTAATTTGGGGTGAGCAACTAAAGCAGGCGTTAAAGCATGAATTTACTAGTTATAAAACGCTTCGCTTTGAAGTGTTCAATGATTGGCTACCCACGGATGATTGCTTTGTTAGCCTAGATGATGAAGTCACTGACCAATGGGACGACCCCGTGGCAAAAGTGCGTATAGGTTACCATGAACACGATTTAGCCGTTGGTGAATACTTGTCTAAAAAAGCGGAAAAGTTACTTAGTGCGCTAGGAGCAAAAAACATTTCCTCCTCGGTGAGTGGTTCGCCATCAACTAACTTAATGGCGGGTGGCTGCCGCTTTGGTAATGATCCTAAAACATCAGTACTTAATAAAAATTGTCGCGCCCACGAAGTAGACAACCTCTATGTTACCGATGGCTCATTTATGCCAACTGGCGGTAGCGTGCCTTATACCTTTACCATTTATGCGAATGCCTTTCGTGTAGCTGAACATATAAAAGCTCATTGGCAGCAGATAGAGAAACAGGCATAATTACCGTAATTCATTTTAATAAATTTCAGGTATAACCTATGATCTACAGTATGACTGCTTTTTCCCGCGTAGAAGTAAAAGGCGATTGGGGCAACGCCGTTTGGGAAATCCGTTCGGTTAACCAACGTTTTTTAGAAACTTATTTTCGCTTACCTGAACAGTTTCGCGGAATAGAACCGCTTTTACGCGAACGATTTCGCAAGCAATTAAACCGCGGCAAAGTAGAGTGTAACCTACGCTTTAACGCTAACCCAGCAGCCAAAAGCGAAGTATCTATTAACGAAAAACTCGCTTTACAACTTATTCAGCACGCTAACTGGGTTAATGAGCAAACCTTAAATAGCCAAGTAAATCCACTAGAAGTTATGCGTTGGCCTGGCGTAATGGAAGCGCAAGAAAGTGATATGAGTGCTATTCAAAACGAACTTTTAGCTGCATTCGATACCGCATTAAAAGATTTCATTCTCGCTCGTGCTAGCGAAGGTGAAAATCTTAAAGTTATGATAGAACAACGCCTTGATGCCATCAGCAGTGAAGCTGATAAAGTGCAGGCATTTATGCCAGAAGTTATCGAATGGCAACGTAAGCGCATTACCGACAAATTTACCGATGCTAGCATTGATTTAGACTCTACTCGTGTTGAACAAGAGCTTGTATTATTAGCCCAAAAAATGGATGTTGCCGAAGAATTAGACAGGTTAAACAGCCATGTTAGCGAAACGAAGAAAATATTGAAAAAGGGTGGTGCACAAGGCCGTCGTTTAGATTTCATGATGCAGGAGTTTAACCGTGAAGCCAATACCCTAGGCTCAAAATCTATCAACACTGACATCACAGCCAGTGCGGTAGAGCTTAAGGTGTTGATTGAGCAAATGCGTGAGCAGATTGCGAATATTGAATAAAACTCAAACGACTACTCGTTCTAAAAAAGCCATAACCAAGTTATGGCTTTTTTTATGAGCAATTAAACACGTTAGCATAGTAAAGATGCATATAGCTTGGTATAACATCACTAGAGACTTTATAAGGATGCCGTCCATGATCACACTATCCGCAGAGCAATGCCGCATTATCGGCGTAATGCTTGAAAAAGAAACCACAACACCAGAGCAATACCCACTCTCTTTAAACGGCATTACTACCGGCTGCAACCAAAAAAGCAACCGTGAGCCGGTAATGTCACTTGCAGAAAATGACGTGCAAAACTTAGTAGATGAACTCGTGCAAATGAATCAGTTAATGGTTGACCATAAAGCCTCTAGCCGAGTAAATAAATATTTCCATCGTTTTTGTGATACCGAATTTGGTAGTTTGAAATTCACACCTCAGCAAAGAGCAATTATTTGTGTGCTATTTTTAAGAGGGCCTCAAACTCCAGGAGAATTAAGAACTCGTACCAATCGCTTGGCTGATTTTGCCGATGTTAGTGAAGTTGAAAGCACCTTAAATCAATTACAAGACTTAAATAGCCAGATACTGGTTAAAAAACTCGAGCGAGAGCCGGGCAAGCGCGAATCACGCTATGTACATTTATTTTCAGAAATTGATGAAGATAGTTTGGCTGTATCTAGTAGTACTGAAACTAACGTTGCTTCCGCGAGTAATCAAACTCAATTGGCTCAGAGAGTAACTGAGTTAGAGCAGCAAGTTGCTTCATTAACTGAGCAGATGGCCTATTTAACAGAGCTGATAGAAGGTGAGTAAAAAATTTAAGCGTTAGTGATTTTCTTGATGAGAGGATTGGCCGCAATGGTTGCCAGTATTACATAACTACAAGCACAAGCAATTTGTACTATTCGGGTATAAAACTTTGCGTCTGCATCTGCTGCGCCCATAGTTGCAGAGGAGATGAGAATAATTATTGTAGATAGCGCCATTGCATATAAAGGAGCAATAGGTTTATCAGAAAGAATGTTTTTAGCGAAAATGATAATAACGAGTGAAAACAGTAATATTAAAAAAGTAAAATTTGGCGAAATTATTAATAGGTTATAGATGCCTATTGCCACCATACCACCAATGAAATTTCCAACTAGCAGTGCTTTACTGCCCTTGATGCCCGTTACCAAATCAGGTTTTTGGGCTAGCAGCGCAATGAAGGCAAGTATTAGAACCGAGCTGCTTAAGTTGAATGAAAAGAAGAAAACCATCACAGGCATGATCATCAAAGTACTTAATAAAGCAAATTTAACCCGTACTGGCTTTTCTGGTAATGCCTTTATCTCAGAGTCTTCAGTAACATTAATTGGATTTTTATCAGGAATTAACTCATGCATTATCATGGTGATTAGCAATGAGACTAAACAAGAAAAAAGAAAACCTATAGTAAATGCTTCAGCAATATCTTGATGAAGAAGTCCTAACATAGGGATGACGGTAAAGCCTACTAACAACATGGTGATGACTAATTCATTACCGCCAGAATTATTCCAATAGGAAATCCAAAAAATTAGCAAGGTCATGATTAAAATGAAAACTATTGGAAATGGCAGTAATAATCTAGTGGTTATGCCCCCTAAAATAAAAGCGGCAAGAATTATCAAGAATATTGCCAGTAACTTTTTAAAAGGTAATTTACTCTTTTTGTTGGCTAGGAATTTAGCAACAAAAATAGGGGTAATAAATGCGAAGGGCCAATTAATGGAGAAAGCCAATACAATGGCAATTACAACACCGATAAAAAAGCGTAAAACTCTAATTTCATATTGAGAAAATCCTTTAAGTTTTGTGGAAATAAAGTTCATTGCTAGCAAGGTATTAATCCCTATTTAGTAAATGTAAGCTAATTTACTTGTTAGCCAAATCCATATTTTTCCTAGACCATTAAAAATAAAATTATCGCCAGTGTAAGTGATGACATCAGCTTGACCACCTTCACGTAATAGTTGTTTAGTTATCTTGTCATTAAGCTTTATTATTACGGTAAATCGTTGTGCTTCACGCATCCATCCAGTGCTCTTTTCTGGTGTAGGTAGTTCACCAGCCACACTCCGGTCAAAACTTACCCCATAACCAATACTGACAATGTTGCCGTTAAAAATTTGTCCTGGCGCCGAATCTAGTACAATATCAACAGGGTCGTCTTGCTTGATATTACCCAGGTTATTTTCTCTATAAGAGGCCTCTATCCAAAAATAATCCGTGTCGATAAAGGTCATTATCTTACTACCAACACCCGCATATTGACCAACATTGACTTTAGCATAAGAAATAACACCATCGCTGGGCGCTGTAATTTTAGTTCGAGCTAGATCAAGCTGACTCTTAGAAAGTGTCGCTAAGGCATTTTGTAATTTAGCGTTATCTTTACCTTTCTTGCCTAATAATTGCTGCGCTTTTTCATATGATGCTTGAGCATTAAGTACATTTTGCTGAGCACCCGCTAAAACGCCTCTAGTTTGATCTCCTTGCGCTTTAGAAATAACCCCTTTGGCTTCAACTTCGAAGATACGACTAGCATTAGATTCTTTAGCAACTAAATCTGCTTTGGCTTTATCTAAATTTGCTTTGGCTGCGGCAACTGAAGCTATATCTGCCCCAACATTTTGACCGGCAATATCTAGTTCTGCTTGTGCTTTTTCTACTGCGAATTGGTAATCACTTTCTTCAATTTCAAAAAGTAAGTCGTCTTTTTTAACGACTTTATCACCAGCAATATGAATTCTGGATATTTTTCCGGGAACCTGTGGCACTATCGGAACGACAAAAGATCTGACCCGTGCTTGGCTGGTTGTTGGTGTAATCCTATCGCCAATGACATACCACAAAAAATACAGCGCAGCTAAGGTAAGAATTGTTCTTGTTAGTTTCTGAGTGAAGTCGGCTTTATTTTTAGTAGTGATCACTTTATTCTCTTGTGCTTCGGGCATTATAGTCTCGATATTATTAATTTTTATTATTAATTTTTATTATTTATCAGGGGTAGTCGAGCTAATACTTTGCTCGCTGTGCGCCAGCCAATCCAACATTAATTGATACCCTAACGCTAATACAACAGCACCAACGAACAGGCCAATAATGCCAGACAATATCATGCCGCCAATAGCGCCGAGTAAGATAACCAACATAGGAATATCCATTCCGCGGCCTAAAAATATCGGTTTAAGTACCGCGTCACTCATACTAACCAAAACACTAAAAATTAGAAACATAACCGCTGGCGTTGTATCGGCGACTGAAAAATAATAAGCCGCAATTGGCCCTAAAATTATAATGGGAGGTAACTGGGCTATAGCAAGGATAAGCACCACGATGGCCCAAACGCCAGCGCCAGGTATATCAGCAATAAGTAACCCAACACCAGAAAGCAGCGCTTGAATAACCGCAACGCCAAGTACACCAGTTGCAACACTGCGAATTGTGGCAATAGTTGTGGTAATAGTTCTGTCACCATTTTCATTCATTAAACGATTCATTAAGGCACTGACGCCTTGATGACAAGCAGAAGATTTAGCCATAAAAACAACGGCGATGATTAAGGAGACGATAAACTGAAGAATACTGCCACCGATACCGGCAGCTGCGGAAAGTAATATGCTAGAAAGGCTTTTTATCTGCTCCGAATACTGGCTTGCTACTTTTTGTAGATCTTCTGAAGCTGCTTGCCATAATGAATAAGTTTGTTCGCCAATTAATGGCCATTCTTTTATGCTTTCGTGTGCTGCAGGTATCTTTAACGTTCCATTTTCAATGCCAGTATAAACATGTTGAGCAGACTCAAAAGATGAGGAAGATAAGCTAATAGTAGGCATAGCAATTGCCAATATACCAACAAGTGCAATTATGGTTGAAGCTAACTTTTTATTTCCCCTAAGTAAGTTACTAAATTTAACGTGTAAAGGATGCAAAGCAACGGCTAGAATGGCGGCCCAAATAACAAGTAAAACGAAAGGTCTAATTATTTGAAAGCACCAAAGCACTATTAAAGCTATTGCACTAAGTTTAATAGCAACATCAATAACACGGCTGTTAAACTCTTGTGCATGATTAGTTTTCTGTTGAGTCATTGTAATATCCTTTTTATTTTGCTTATTATTTTTTGTTTAACTCTTGCTTACTCGATAAGTTCGACATGCGTGAACCCACTAAACTAGCGACTAAAATAGCCATATAAAATTGTCCAACTATGGCTTCTAAATAAACTAAAAATCGAGCCACAGGCAGGTTTGGTGAAATATCGCCAAAACCTAAGGTTGTCATGGTGACAAAAGAAAAATAGACAAAGTCAGGAAACAGCATAAACCATTCTTTATTTTGCTGCATTGTTTGGAATGAATTGGAAAAATCAAGCTGCAATAGTGTGTATAATACCGCCCAAATCAACCCTAGCAGTAAGTATAAGCAGATAGCACCGAGTATTTTGTTACCATCTATTTTGCCAGTAAATAACACCTGTTTTGCGGTTTTAAATGCAGTAAAAATGAAAAAACTTAAAAGTAGTAGCAAGTAGAATTGATCAAAACCAGCATTATCAAGTTTGTTGGATACTATGGATATAGTTAAAATTGCAAACGGAAATATGAAGCTTTTTCGTAACCAGAAATTTTTTGATTCAACTCCCCATACTGCAACTAACAAGGTAATAACGGTGGTAGATTGCATTAATCGTTGGGCTGAGTCATCAAAAAACTGCTGTGCTAAGGCTGTGCCTAATAGCAGTAATACCAATGCAAAGGTGAGGTAGACAAAATTGTCTCGTTGATCCATTGGTTTCACAACTTTTCCTTATTGTTATTATAGTGAAATAAGCAGTTAAACAGATAACTCTATACGAGGTTGTGCTCCTTTACTACTGTCAATTTTAGGTGCACATAACAATAACCTTGATGATGCGATATTGCCATACTTGATCATATAATCTTTAAATGCAGCTTCTCTTTGTTCAGCAATATCTTTAAGTTGGCGAATATGCTCTTTGTCGGTTACTTGGCTACCAGCACTTAAATCAATATCAGCAGGTGTGCTGATGGCGCAAATGTTTACCCGGGTATCTTCTTTATCTTGCATCAAGGCTATAAATGCTTGTAGATAGGCTTGTTGTTTTTCATTTGGCTCTATTTGCTTAGTTTGATAAATCAAATCGCCAAAGCGTAATTTTAAGGCAAATTCACCAACCTTCATAGCAACAGAAACAATATTGGCATAGGGCACAAAGGTGGTCATTAGATAATCTTGTGTTGCCATCCAAATGGCTTTCTGGGTGATTAAGGTGACTATGCTGCTCATACCAAATGAAGGGTCTGAGGTTGAGCCAGACAATGGTACGTCAAGTTCAACATCACCATTACTATCCTTGAGCATACCTAATGCGATGTTAAAAGGTAATGCGCCTTGGTCAATTAAAGCTCCAGCTTCATCACTATCGGCGATAGCTGTTTCTAAGCCACGTAAAAGGATAACCACATTACCATCAAGCTGTTCACCCGTTAATGTAACATCAACATCAGTATTGAGTTGTCCGTTTTTTAGTTCCATTTGCATGGATTTTTTCATATAACGAGAAATGGCGGGCAATGAAAGTTCTTTTAAGAAACCTTCAATATGATGTTTAGGTTGTTGGGCAAAAGGCTGAGTAAAACCTTTAAAGTTAAAGTTCGCATACTTATTGCTTCGGCCAATTAACTCAAACGGTGTTTTTTCATTTTGCATGTTTGGCGCATTGCTAATAGCACCTAAATGTAAGGTGTCGATAAACAATTTCCGGGTTCTAATAGGCTCTACACTATTATTTAGCACGGTTACATGATTTTCATTTGTTAGTGAAAATTCATTCAATGAGATTATATAGTCTGCATTGCTAGCTGTTATTTCTTTATCAACCTCTTCGATTAGATCTTCAACTTCTTCTTTTTCTTCCTTAGTTGCTGGCATAGTTACTAAGTTAGCAAAAGCTTGTTTTTTATCTATAATCACATCGCCTTGCAAACTGTCTAAGGTGATTGTATTGATTGAAAGTTGTTTTTCGCTGATGGCAATATCTTTGATGTTAAACTGCTTTAGTGTCATCAAAGGGGGGTGTTCGGTATCTTCATTTTTTGAGCCATAAATATCCTCCACAATAAGGTTAGATATTTTTAGTTGAGGTTCGTCGTTAAAATGAAAACTAATGTCATTCAACGCTAATTGTCTAAAGAAGGCTAGTTTCTGACTTGGCTTTTCATAGTGGACATCAGCATTATACAACGCTAATTGGCTAGTACCGCTTAGCTCGCTGATTTCGCCTTGGTTAAGCGTAAGCTTTAAATCCTTAATGCTATTTTCTAGCTTTTCAAGGTTGAAAAATTGTTGTTGGTAGCCAATCACAAGATCGCTATTATTGAGCTTAGCTTCAATGATGTGCAGCTTAAGTTGCTCTGGTGTTATGAATATTTGTTGCTTACTAGTCAGAGAAAGTAAGCCGCTAAGATCAGATAACTCATCCACATAATGCTGTAATTTGTTAATTGGATAGTTGGTTATTGATAACTGACTATTGATTTCGCCTTGCCCTTGTTCAAACTCTGCATTGGCTGTTATTTCTAGAGCAGTTTTATCAATAGCACTTTGTAGGCTCAATATTGCTTTTTGAGATTGTTGGTCAGCTTTTACTTGGCTAATTAATAGTTCTTTTATGTCAATGTGATGAAGTTTTTCAGTGTTATTAACATCAATACTAACTTTATTTAATGCTAATTTAGGTAAAATTAATTGATATGGAAATGGTTTTGATTCTGTTTCAGTCTTTTTTTCATCGGGACTTTCGTTATTTTCCTGGTTTAAATCAATGCCGGCAATAATTAGCTGAGTTGGCGTTTTTATTATTTTAAGGTAAGCATCATTTAACTCAAACTTGCTTACTACTATTTTGTCAAATAGCAAACGGAATAAGGTTAAACGAACGGTTAGTTTGTTTAGTGAGAATACTTTCTCTTGTTTATTTTTTTGACTTTTATATAAGGTTAAATCGCTAACCGTTAATTGGCTGAGAAAAGGGTTATAGCTAATACTAGTATCAGTTGAGAGAGTTAAACCCTGTTCAAGTAATATCGGCTCGATAAAGTGCTTGCTGAGCGGGGATGAAATAGCCCAAATAACCAGGTAAATACCTAGAAAAGTTGCGGAAATTATTTTTAGCCATTTATTCGAAAATAGTGATGATTTTTTATCAAAAAAAGTAGTGCTCATATTAGTAAGTTCGTCCCTGTTAATATGATTATTTTTACAAATAAGGGATTTGAATAGTAACAGATAATCCTTTCATTGCGTTGTTTTTAGCAAAAATTTCACCTTGATGAGCGATAATGGCTTGCTTAGCTATCGCCAGACCTAAACCTGTTCCACCGGTATTCCTATCCCTAGCAAGATTGACTCGGTAAAAAGGAGTGAAAAGTTGTGCTAAAGCTTGCTCGGGAACGCCCTCACCACAGTCACTAATAATCAAGGTTATGTTATGCTTATCGCTAGATAACGTCACGTTAATAGTACTTTGCTCAGGACCATATTTTACCGCATTGCTAAGTACGTTGCTAATAGCGCTTGTTAGTAAAGTTTGATCTGCTGATATGATTATAGCTTTGGGGTCATTCATCTCAATTTTGATTGACTTTTCATCGGCAACGAACTGTTCGTCATTAATGATGTTTTGTATTAATGCACTAAGATTAACTTGTTCGGACTCTGTTGTATGTAAGGTGTTTTCTAGGCGAGATAATACTAAAACATTTTCTATCATGTGATCTAATCGCTCAATTTCTCGTTGGCAACGTTGTAAATACTGCTCACGTGCTTGAGCCTTGGTCGAATCTTGTTGCGCTAATCCCAGAGCCATTTGAAGTCTTGTCAGAGGAGAGCGTAGCTCATGGGAAACATCACCCAATAAACGCCGTTGTGCACTTTGGTTTTGTTGTAACTGCTCCGCCATTTTATTAAAACTGTTTGCCAATTGTCCCAATTCACCGCTAAGCTTGCTTACTCCTTCTACACGTACGTTGAAGTCTCCTTGACCTAACTTCGTTGTTGCTTTTTTAATTAACCGTACAGGCTTGCTGAATGAGTGTGCTAGCAGTAAACAAAGTATAAAGCTGATCAAGGTTGGAGTAGCAATACGAACCCAGTAGGGGAGTGATTGTACTATTTGACCTATATTTCGTTTGTGCAGTTTTCGAGAAATAAAAAGTTTATAGGGTTTATTGTTTATTTGAATTACAACAGGACCAATTAACTGAGTATGAGAAAATAAACTGGTTTGTGGCTGAGTAAATGATTTCTCATGTAGATAATTAGTTATTATTCGCTGAATTTTTGGCGGCTGTGGAAATAAGCCAATAACCTCTGAATTACTATCAGTGCTTTTTAACCAAATATTAAAAGATCTTCGAGTAAGTTTTTTTCGTTCTTTTGCTAATAATTCATCAATGCTATTTACGTTACTTCGCTCGATACGTCTTGCCGTTTTGTGTAATTGATGTAATTCTTCGTATCGAGGTTCTTGACTAACTACCTTGCTAAAAGATTCGCCTGATAGTTGCTGTGATATAAAGCGCGTGCTTACAATTGAAGTGATGGCAATAAGCCAAAACCAGACAAAGAGCTTGATAGTGAATGAAGATAATAATGCCTTCATTTTTGCAGATAGGCTCAACAGTGACAAATTAGTTACCTTCGCCAGTTAAAAATAAATAACCAGCACCACGAACTGTTTTGATTTTTTCAACGGAACAAAAAGGTAAAAATTTTCGGCGAATATTACCAATATGTACGTCAATGCTACGATCAAAGGGGCTGAGTTTTCTACCTAACACTTGTTCTGAAATAGTATCTTTAGCAATAATTTGACCATGATGCTCTAATAATAAAGTTAAAATTTGATATTCAGTACCGGTTAGCTCAATAGCATGGCCATGGCAAGAAACAGCTCTAACAGCATGGTTTAGCTCAATATTATTAATCAATAAAAGTGAGTTTTCTTGTTGGAAAGCTTGTTGGTTTTGCTGGTTCACTAATTGAATACGGCGCAATATGGCATTAATACGCGCTAATAACTCTTGGTGGTGGAAAGGTTTGGCAAGGTAATCATCAGCACCTAATTCTAAACCACGTACTTTGTCGTTGTTATCGCCTTTGGCGGTTAACATCAATACCGGCGTTTTATGCTCTTTACCAAGCGCTTTTAATACTTCAAAGCCATTAAGTTTAGGCATCATAACATCAAGTAATATAAGATCGAATTTATTACTGTAGGCCTGCTCTAAACCTGCCTGTCCGTCAAAGCAGCAATGAACCGTAAAGCCTTGTTGAGCCAGATAGTCTACTAAAAGCTCTGCTAATTCATGATCATCATCAATAAGTAATATTTGCTTTTTATTCAAGTTAAACTCTTGCCTTAATGTCGAATGAAATCATTTTACCTTATTCATTATCGGCTTATGCTTAATTGTTGCAACCTTTACTTAATCTTTACATTGGCCTTGCGTTTCTTTGCATTGAACTATTTATACTAAGTATGGTGAAATCAATTTATTAAAGACCTTTGGAGTTAACAATGAACATTATCAAGTCAATGAAAGCTATTGTTTCAATATCTGCCGTGTGCGGCGTTTTAGCTTTTTCAAGTATCTCTAGTGCTAACACATCAGGTTCTGATGTTGCATTTGACTCACCTGTGCATCATCAAAAAAGTAAACATATGATGAAGCGGATGATGAAAGTGCTGTCACTATCAGAACAGCAGCAAGTGCAGATAAAAGCGATAAAAATGCAGGCTAAAGAGCAAAGTAAAACATTACGTGACTCTATGAAACAATTTAAAGGAGCCGAGAAATTATTACTTCAAGCCGAAGCTTTTGATGAACATGCCTTTATTGCTTTACATGCAACATATCAGCAAACTTTTGCACAAATGGCGTTAACTCGAGCAAAAACGAAGCATGCTATTTTTAATGTTCTAACGACAGAACAGCAAGAAAAGTGGCTAAAGAAAATGGAAAAACGCAAAGAAAGATAAATACTTAAATGTCCTGAAACTCGAATTTGAAGTGGCTTGACTATAATAGAACTTAGCGCTGTAAGCTGAAAGAAAATACTTTAGACATTTGGCTTTCTACTGGCTTATCATCAACCTTGGCTGGTAGAAAACGCCACTTTTTAATTGCTGAACGAATAGAGTTTTTAAAGTAGTTTATTTTATTTTGACGGGCAAAGTGAATATCTTTGATTTGACCATCAACATCTATGGTGAAATCTACTTTCACTTCAATTTCAATACCCTTGCGCTTAGCAACACTTGGGTAAATAGGATCAACAGACTTTAATTGCTTTGCATTGTGCCAAATAGGTTCAACGGATGCGATTTCTTTTTCTTTAGGAAAGCTAATGTCAGTAAAGTCAGTAAACGTGTTCATTGTTCTTTTTAATGCATTAGAGTCATCAACATCAATACTGTTTAAAGTGCTATTTTTTACGGCATCTCTATGAAGCGGATTAGTACTAGATGTTTTTTTCAGTAAAGTGATATGCGAAGAGTTGCTTATATTATTTATTGAATTTCCATTAGCGGGTATTTCTGCTGTTTGTAAAGCTGCTAGCTGCTCAAGCTCTTGTTGATAAGGGTTGTTTGAATTAGTTCGTTCAAATGCCTTTTCAACCATTAATGAATTACTGTTAACAGTACTTTCAATATTTCTTTTAGGTTTACTGGAAACATTAGAAGATAAATTGTCTAATTTTGTATTAAATTGACTTGCTTCATTGCTGATAGCTTGTGGACTTTTAAAAGTCCGTTGACCATTTTCAACCACTTTAACTTCAGGTGTTTCTTGTGTTTGCATTTCTATTGATGCTAAAGCAAGTAATTTATTATCAGTTGATTGAGATGCTCTAGTGAACAAGTCCTGTGCTTTATGAACATCTCTTTGAAATGTTAATTGTTGTGGTGTTAACAATTGTTGTGCTATTGAGGTATTTGGAAGATCTTTGTTAAGGAAATTACTGCTTGTTTGTTTTTTGCCGGTATTACTTAAGGCATGACTTGGTTGCTTCCATGGGTTTTCATTATGCCAAATATCGAGTAATGGCATGGTTAGTAACTGTTTACTTGAAAGTAATAAAACTGAAAAAATAATAGTGGCACTAGCCAACCATTTACTAATGTTATTGCTAGGCGCACAGTGATGGCCAACTAAGCGAATGACGCGTTGTTTTAAATCACCGCCCGATGCGGCCATTGCCATATCCGGTATAGTATGATTATGTGCTTTAGTACATAAAGAAGCGGTATCCGCTAATGTGTGCGCGTAGGCAATTGCATCGCCACAGTGCTGTACGGCAATGTCATCGCTACAATATTCACGTTCATTACGCATTTGTTTAGAAACCCACAATACCGCTGGATGGAAGAATAATAATATTTCAACAAGGGTTTGCAAAAAGTTTACTAAGTAATCGTGGCGACGAATATGGGCAAGTTCATGTAAAATTAACATTTCAAGCTGTGCGTTATTTAAGCCGCTGATCATGCTGGCAGGCAATAAAACCACAGGCTTAAGCCAGCCAATTGCCATAGGGACTTCCACTTTCAATGAAATTAATAAGCGTGGTGTTATCCTTAAATGGATTTGTTCAACCAATTCATTAAACCGAGCTTGTAATTTATCGCTTGGTGCAACTGTACCCTGTTGGGGAAGCTTATTAACAGTAGAAATTTCTATTAATAATTTACCGGCTAATAAGGTAATAGCACTCAACCATAAAACAGAAATATAAGGCAGTAGCAAAGGAAGGGTTTCGGCGAATTCTTTATAACTAAACAGCGCATCCGGTTGCTTTAACTCTTGTATGAACTCATTTAATGCTAATGAACTCGCAAGAGAATTTGCTGATGAAAGTTCTGCTCGATAAACAATAATAAAAGTAATGATAGGTAATAATAAATTAACCAACATAGCCAATGCTGATAAAGCATAACGTAATTGAGCTTTATTATTATTGAAAATAAGCAATGCAGATTTTAATACAGTAGCCACCAACAATCCTTGCCACAAAAAGTGCAATAAAGTGAGTGCTAAACTGGTTAAAAGTGGGCTATTGAATAAATTCTCTAACATTATTTATTTTTTAGTTGTATACCTTTTAGGTTTCTTTTTCTAAAGAATTAAGTAGCTGACGAATATCATTAATCTCTTCAGCAGATGTTGATTCATCAATTGCGCGCATAACCAATTTAGAGGTTGAACCGCCAAACGCTTTGCTGATCAAGTCTTTAATTAAAGATGATTGAGTATGCATTTCGCTATTTGCGGCAGCATAAACATGAGCTCGATTAGTTTCGTCGCGAATGACTAATGATTTTTCATGCATTATTTGTAGTATTTTTAATACAGTAGTGTAGCCAGTTTTATGTGTTGCACTAACTACTTCGTGTATTTGTCTAACGGTAGCAGGACCCATCTGCCAGAGAATATTGAGTAAGGATAACTCTGCTTCTGTTGGCTTTACTGCTGATTTATCACGTGCCATTTATTTTGTCCCAAATAATAATTTTTTAACTATTTATCTTAAGTTACGAACACAGTCGTAACCATTGTTTACTCATCCTATCCTTTGTTGAATTAATGAGCAACAATTAATTTATGTGTCATTTGTTGTAATTAAGCTTGCATAATGTTCGCCTAATCTTGTCACTGTTTCTGGTTCTGCATCAGGCGAAAATTCAATCATATTAGGGGCAAAAGCACTAACGACAGTTGATCCTAATTTAAATCGCCCCATCTCGTCTCCCTTTTTAAACGTAATGGAGTCAACACCTGTTGCGGGGTATTGCCATCTGAAAATATCTTTCCCAACAGGCGGAGTAATAGTACCAGCCCACGTTGTTTCAATACTCGCAACAATAGTAGCACCCACAAGCACCATGGCTAATGCGCCATGCTCTGTATCAAATATAGTAACCACACGCTCATTACGGGCAAACAAATCAGGGACATTATTAGCAGTTAATGGGTTAACTGAAAATAACTCACCGGGTATGTAAATCATTTCTCGCAAAGTAGCATCCATCGGCATATGAATTCTATGGTAGTCTTTTGGTGCTAAATAAATACAGGAAAATTTTCCTTGTTGAAAAGGTGCTGAAGTTCTTGCGTCACCACCTAATAAAGACGTCAGGCTGTAATCAAAACCTTTTGCTTGAATCAGTTTTCCTTCAAAAATATCTCCTTGCTGAGAAATTGCGCCATCAACGGGATAACATAAGGTGTTAGCCTCCGGATCAATAGGTCGAGCACCCTCTTCTAATTCACGAGTGAAAAAGTCATTAAAAGTTGCAAAATTGCTCGCATTTTTTAATTTTGCTTCACTCATGTTGATATCGTAAGCCTTGATGAAAATATCAATTAACTTGGTGGTTAACCAACCCATTTTTGCTGCTGCTAATTTACCTACTAAACGAGAAATTGCATGTTTAGGCATAGCATATTGTAAGGCTATTTTAATTCTGTCGATTAGCTTATTATTTTGTGAAAGTGTAGCTGAAGATTTGTTCTGTGAAGACACGTCTTTTTCCTTTATTTACTGTAATTATTTACTTTATTGATCACTAATCATTAAATCGTGAAGTTAATTTATTTTCGCCTAAACTTGCTAAAATTCGCTGAAAGCTAGCAAGGCGTTTAGGATGGATTTCGAGATCGGTTGCTGAAACTAGTGCACAACCTGGATCACTTATGTGTTTGCAATCTCTGAATTTACATAACCCTTGAAATTGCTCAAATTCTTTAAAGCCGTTAAATACTTGTTCAGGTGTTAAATGCCATAGTCCAAATTCTCGAATACCAGGGGAGTCAATTAAGTCACCACCGTCTTCGAAATGATATAGACGAGCCACTGTTGTTGTGTGCTGACCTAAGCCTGAATTTTGAGAAACTTCTTTGGTGACTAAACCAAGTTCAGGCATTAAAGCATTCACTAAAGTAGACTTACCCACGCCTGACTGACCTACAAAAATGCTAATTTGTTGGCCCAGTTGTGTTTTTATTTCACTAATGCCTTCATTGGTTTGACTGCTACCATATAGTACTTGATAGCCAATTTCCCTGTATATTTGTAATTGTTGTTCAATCTCATCTTGTTCGCCTTGGCTTAATTCGTCAAGTAAGTCAGTTTTATTTAATACGATAACTGGTGTGATACCTGTTTGCTCTGCAGCAACTAAATAGCGGTCAATAATATCGCTATTAAATGCAGGCAATAATGACGATACAATCAAAATTTGGCTAATATTTGCAGCAATAGGTTTTACACCATCATAAACATCTGGGCGGCTTAGTACCGAATCACGATCATGTACTGCTTCAATTATTCCGCGAATACTATGCTGAGTTTCTTTGCCTAATCGCCAAAGTACCCTATCGCCGCATACTAAAGAGCTTATAGAGCGACGTAAATTACAACGATATATCGCACCATCGTTACTTTCTACATCGGCATGTTGGCCAAAGCGACTGATTACTGTACCGTGTAGAGTGGCTCCTAGATCATCATCTTGCCACTGTACTTTACTTGCACTTGAGCTTACTTTTGAACGTAATTTATTGTCATGGTTAGCTTTAATGCGCCTTTGCTGGCCTTTAGTCAGTTTTTTCTTAGACACAAGAATTGATCATTTTGTTTAATCCTAGTTATTTGTCGGCTATTATACTTACAATTACTATCTATTGCTTGTGCAATTTTTAAGGGATATTTATGAAGTGTAACAACACCAATTTAATTTGGCTTGATTTAGAGATGACAGGGTTAGAGCCTGAAATTGATGTAGTATTAGAAATTGCCACTATCATTACGGATAGCCAGTTGAATATCTTAGCAGAGGGACCTGTTTTTGCTATTAATCAAACAGATGATGTTTTAGATAACATGAGCGAATGGTGTATTGAACATCATGGCAAGTCGGGGTTAACTCAACGTTGTCGTGATAGTGAAGTTAATTTGGCTGATGCAACAGCCAAAACTTTAGCTTTTATTCAGCAGTATGTGCCTAAAGGTGTTTCACCTATGTGTGGTAATAGTATTGGGCAAGATAGACGTTTCATTAACAAGTACATGTCTGATTTTGAAGACTACTTTCATTACCGTAACTTAGATGTGAGCACAGTAAAAGAACTTGCTCGAAGGTGGAAGCCTGAAGTGTTAGATAAAGTTGCAAAAACAGGTGCACATTTAGCTTTAGATGATATTCGTGAATCTATCGCCGAGTTAAAAGTTTACCAAGAACACTTTTTTATGGTGTAAGTTTTAAGATATAAGCTTCCTTAAATGCGTACATCAATTTGATGTACGCCACGCCCATTACCACTTTCGCTAATTGCAAAGCTAGACAGGCGTAGTTGTGCTTGAATTTCGCCTTGTTGATCATAAAAATCAAAAGGTGTACTAATTGCAGATAAACTGATCGCTTGTATTTTGGCCTCAGCTAACGATAACAATTGCTCAATTTGATCTATGTCACCATTTGGTTGCCATAGATATAACTGTTCAAATTGTTGATCATCAGGGTCAATAAAACCATTGTTGTTGCTGTCTAATTGCGCAAGCTCTGTAAATCCCTGCCCAGTTGTAGGGCCAAATAATTCATTACCATTATCCGCTTGTTGATTATTATTTTTGTCGTAAACTAAATAGCCAACATCGCCTGAAAAAATAGGTAAGCTATCCAAAGTATTATCTTGATTAATGGCAAAATCTTGTTGTCCTTTTATATTTCCTAATCCCTGCGAACCAAACTGTACAATTATGGGGTCTTTCAATGCAGCGGCAGACACTTCAATTTTACTATAACTTACCTGTTCACTAGATAAAGCAAAATTGTAGTCAAGAGATAGTTCTTGATCATTTACATTGAATACTCCTTGTACTTGATAGTTTAAATGTTGCTCATGGCTACGCCATTGTTCAACGGATAACAGATCACCTTGTTGAAATGATTGACCATCTATATTAATTAGCTCCGCACTCGGTGCTGAAAATATGTCGTTAATGGATGACAATGTACCATTTACTTTTTCCTTACTTGAATGCTGCTTATCAGAATTAAAGCTAAAGTCGCTAATATCTAACGCACGCCCTAAAAAACTTTCTAATACTAAAATCATCAATTGAAGTTTTATTTCTTGTGGTCTCTCGTAAGTGACCTGCTCAATTTCACCTTGTGAAGATATTATTTGCTTAGCATTTGAATGAATTAAATTATTCGGTAATGCAGATGTAGACGGATCTTTGATTTGTTGATTTTCTGCAATCTTTGCGGGATTTAGTAAAGTTACCTTTCGGCTTTGATTCGATGCTTGTTGATAACTCTGCTGCTGCGTTAACTCTAAAGTAGCAATAGTCATAAGTTTACTCTGTGCAATTTAGCTATGTTCAGGTTATCGACCTAAGTTGAGTAAAAATTAAGCAGAAAATAGTATAAAAAGCTCTTCTGATAGTTATAGTCGGCCTATTAAAAATCCCATTTGTTTTATTTTTATTATATTGGTGTTAGCTTGTATAGAACGATAATTATTTAAGAGCAACTTTATTCTTGAAAAGTTCACAATTATATAACCTCATAGACTGTAAGGGTAATAGTTATCATTTGCGTTTATATTTTGTTGAGCTAAAGTAAATTATAGTAGATAAGCAATCAAACATTACAAGGCCGTAATTTTGAGTTTCCATATGAGTTAAATTAAGGCTAATAATAATGAGTAAAGAACAACTATTTGATCAATCTGAAATTTTACTTTCAACTACGGATGTGAACAGCAACATAAAATATGCGAATAAAAACTTTTGTGATATTGCGGGTTATACACTAGAAGAATTAGAGGGAAATCCACATAATATCGTTCGCCACCCTGATATGCCTAAAGCAGCTTTTAAAGATTTATGGTCAACTATTCAATCTGGAAACTCTTGGATGGGACCGGTTAAAAATAGGTGTAAAAATGGTGATTATTATTGGGTGAATGCTTTTGTCACACCGATAAAAGATGACGCAGGTAAGGTTTATGAATATCAATCCGTTCGTACTTTCCCTGATCGAAAAGTAATTGATAGAGCAACTAAAATTTATCCTCAACTCATTGCGAATAAAGAACCTTCAGTTTTAAAGTTTCAGACCGACATTACTCTATGGGTACAGTTGGCATTGATGCTTCTTCTCGTTTTATCAATAAGTTCAGTGCTTGTTTCTGATACAAATTATTTAATTAGTATTCCTATGTTATTGGTTTCATTAGCTGGAATTATGGTTTTTAGCATTTGGCGTAAAAAATATCAACAAGTTGTTAGTGAGGCTAAGTCAGTTTTTGACAATCCGTTAATGAGCTATTTATATTCAGGAAATAATGATGACATTGGCTCTATCAGTCTAGCGATACAATTGAAGCAAGCAGAGCTCAGAGCAATTGTTGGCCGGGTAAGTGATGATTCTGAAAATATTACAGATACAGCTAAGCAGTCAGCCCAAAGAGGGAGAGATGTTGCTGATATTTTAAGTACACAAAAAAGTGAAACAGATCAGGTTGCCGCTGCAATTACTCAAATGTCTGCGACCGTACAAGAAATATCGCAAGTCGTTGTACAAGCATCTCAAGCTGCGCAGCAAGGATTAGATCTAAGCTCGAATAGCCAAGAAGTGGTTTCTACTACGGTTGAAGCCATCTCTGAGTTATCACAGCAATTAACAGAAGTTGATAGCTGTATTACTCGATTAATAAATGGAACAAAATCAATTGAAACTGTTTCAAATGAAATTAGCAGCATTGCTGATCAAACCAATCTTTTAGCTTTGAATGCCGCCATCGAAGCCGCTAGGGCAGGAGAACAAGGACGAGGTTTTGCTGTTGTGGCTGAAGAAGTCAGAGCATTAGCAATGAGATCACAACAATCAACAGAAGAAATTAGTAAGCTCTTAGGTCAACTTCAGTCTGAATCTACTTTAGCAACTAAGGCAATGGAAAAAGGTAATAAGTTGTCTGGAAATTGTGTGCAACTTGCTCAAGAAACAGGGCAGTCGCTGAACAAAATAAATACTGAAATTGAAGATTTAGCTAATATTAGTACTCAAATAGCCACTTCAGTAGAAGAGCAGTCTGTTGTAACAGAACAAGTGAACCAAAACATCGTTTCAATCAGTGATATGTCTTCAGAAAGTGAAGAACATGGAAAAGAGGCTGTATTGTTAAGTGAAAACTTATTAAATAGACTAAATGATCAAAAAAGTTTAGTTTCTCAGTTTAAATAGGTGTGGGTGAAAAAAATGCTAATTTAACGTTTATGTTTATGAACCTATTATTTTCCTTATAGTTTGGTATAAACTAAGGTTATTAAGGAATTTAGAATAAAAATAATAGTTATGAGTAATATTGATGGAGTTGCAAACCATACTGACAATGAATCAACACAAATTCAACAAGAAAATCGCAATAAACTAACGCCGTTATATCAACAGCTTACTCATAAAATTGTGGTTTTATTGTTAACAATCATAGTTATTATAGGATTAGTTTCAATCCTATTTTACCAAAATAATGCTAAGAATAACGCACTTGTTGAAACTCAGTTATTGCCATTAACACAAGAGTTAAAGCAAATTAACGCGTTACAAAAAGCAGAAAAGCTAGTTACTGATTTACTTATAGCGGGCAATGCAGAAAATTTTGTTGAATTACACAGCGAGTTAATTTCTATAAACCGTCAGTTGTTGCAACAAAACAGTTCAAATGTACAACTTTTTCAGCAATGGTTAAATGATAGTAAATTAGCTGAAGATATTGTTTCACGTATTCAGGGTAGTCACACCCGTAATCAGCAATTAAAGCATAGTAGCATTATTCAGTTGCAGCTGATGTTAGTTTCAATAACACCTATTATTGATAATAAGCTCGCCAGTACCTATGCAAAATCTGTTCAACAACTAAATGACTTACAAAAATTAAAAGCCTTGCTAGCGCAAGTGTTATTAAGCTTTGAGAAGTTGAATATGCATACTCCTATAACAAGTTTTGAGCACTTACGTTTGAAAATAGAGCAAATTTTTATTCAACATAAGCAGTTAAGAAGTGATGAAGCTATAAAAGCGATGATTGATGTTAATCAGCAATTTGATGCTTTTGAGAAAATAGTATTAACAGAGCAAAGAGCTTTGGCAAAATGGCAAGGTTACATTCGTTTAACTCAAGATTATCAGCTCGATTTAAAAGCTCAACAGCAGACCATTAGGAAGCTATTATTGACGCCCTACAAAGTTCCTCAAGTGGGCGGTACAGGCATTATTAATGATTTATTAGGCAAACTTGATATTGAACTGTCTGATAAAAATATCAGTGTTATTTTAATTATTGCTATTAGTTTTTCGTTGTTGTTTTTCTTCTATCTACTATGGCGATTACGAGAGCAAATCAAGGCTTCAGCACAGCAAGGTGTTGAGATAATTAAAAATACTTTGCTAGCGCCAGAAAAAAACGTAATTGCAAATTGTGTTGAAACTCAAGAAATAATGAATCATGTGCAAAGCATAACTAAGCCAAAATATAATGAACGTGAATTTCAGGAATTATCTGAGCAGTATCAATCTAATCAGCAACTGCTGGCGCAGCAAGAACAAAATATAGAACAATTAACACAATGTAATGAACAACTACATTTAGATTCAAAAGAGCAAATAGCAGAGCAACTTAACTATGAACTACAACGTTATCAGTTGTTAGAAGAATCCATTTTTCCAATAATGCAGCATCATCAGCTGACTTGTTTTAATCAAAAAATATTAAGTGAAAATGATGACGCTAGTGTCTCAACACAGTTAACTTTCTTGCGTCAGCAGTTGGCACAGTTTCATTTAGCATTAGAGATGAAATCAGATAAATCGGTACTAAAACTTAGTGATATAAACTTAGTTGATGAACTACACGCTATTTTATTTAATAAACAACAAGAGTATCAGAAATATGATAATCAGTTGTTTATTAGTAGTGATGAAAAGCTGTTAAGAGAAGCCAAAATAGATTTTCGTTTATTTCAGCAATTAATCAGTTTGTTTTTAGATATTACATTAACTAACTGTAGAGCGAGTCAGTTACTCTTGCAGGTTAAGTTGCAAGATAAAAAGGCTGGTCAACAATTAGTCCACTTCTGTGCCAAAGTAAAAACTAAATCAATAGATACTTTGCCGAACTCAATTACTCAATTAGTTGATTCACAATCGACTTTTTTTACTGTTTCCCCATTAATTGAAGTCTTTAATATTTTATTTGCCAAGCAGCATGGTAAAAACATTGTTGCTCAGCTTGTTGATGATGGTTATCAGCTTAGTTTTGAATTACCGCTAGCTATTGCAACTACAGGAGATAGTACTGAGAAAGTTACCCTAGAAAGTACTAATATAATGTTACTATCAAGTAATACGACATTAGCTGGGCTAGTTGAAAAAATTGTATTGTCTGCCAAGGGAACATTTGAACGACTAACTCGAATTGATAGTTTTAATCAACACCTTACCGAAAAAAATCTAAACCGTCGTAAGCTTGATGTATTGGTGGTTGCTAGTGATGTAGCTGTGAATCATTTAGATTTGATCACTCAACAAATTAATAATGTACCTCATTCATTGCAGCCAAAGTTAATGGTACTTCAATCAAAAGAGCTTAACTACGAGCGCTTTGGTTTTTATTCTCAAGCGGAACAAATGTTTTGTAAAGAGTCTTTTTTACATAACATTACAAATCTGTTAGCAAACAACGAATTGAATAATCAGTTGTTCCCATGTGAGCCTTTTGCTGTTAATCAAACTATTGCCACTGAATTACCTTTGCTTCTAGCTGTTCAATCTCCACCGCAGTATCAAAATTTGCAGCGATTATTACTTTGGCTTGGTTTGCAGGTGCAGGTGGTCTCTCATGAAGCAGCACAACAAACACTTTGGAAAACAGGTCAATATAGCTTACTTATAACTGAGTTTGCACAAACAGCTCTGCTTGAAATGGCAAATAAGCCAATAGTTAATGTGGGTGTTTTTAGTTTGACGGATGTTATTCCTCACTTGGACAATAACTCATATTTTGAAAATTGGCATCTTGGGAAACTCACCAAAGAAAGTACATTATCTGAACTGATTGATGCGTTAACCCCGTGGTTAAAGCAAGAGAATTATGCAAATGAAGCAGACAATACAGAAAAAAATAGTGATTTACTAGTCTCACAAACTGAGTATTCAGAGAAATCAGGAGAGCTTGTTATTACTGAAGTTGCACAAGTGTTTACTGAAAATGAGGATGATGCTGTTTTCGACTTTTCGCAATATTTGCATAACCAAGGCACAGTTGAATTAGCTTTGTTTATGATCGATGATTACACTCAAGACAATCATCAACGACTAGATGCTTTAATTGATGCCATAAAAGCAAAAAATGTAGCAGAGGCAAAATTATCCATTGCGGCATTAGCATTAAATGCAAGAATACTCTCCGCAGCTGAGCTGCAATCCTTGTGTACTAAATGGTTAAAGTTATTAAGTGGCACCGAAATTCCTAGCAGTTTAGAAAAAATAAATGCTTTGCTTAAAGATACTCGAATGGTGTTGAATGAAATTGACGAATATGCAGAAACTATTTAACCTCAACTCGGGTTAATGAATGCTTAATATTTTCAAAGTAACATTTAATATTAATAGGTTGGAATTCCAACCAAAAGTTATAGTCTATTTATATCGCTCAACATTGATAGTTTAGTGTATTTCAAGGCGGCTCTGTGTACCCAATAGCTGGCTATTGATAGCAGAGCCAACGCAGATAGGCGCAAAAATAGCTTGTTGAGTAACTTTGCATATCCCGAGCTGAGGTTATTTAGTTAGCGGCTTGAGTTAATATATCTATGCATCTCTAGGTAGGCCTTTTTCAACTGAGCGGATCAATCGAGCATTGAGTCTAACATTTGAATTGTTACTAACATCATTATTTGCATTAGTGACAAGCTGAGGGTTCCTTGATTTTTGTTGCTTTATAGCCCAGTGAATATGTTCAGCAACTAACTCGGAGGCGAACCTTAATTTGTCTTCCAATGCACTAATAATCTTTGCGTCCCAAGGGGCGTTACCTAATGCGACGGCAATATTACGCAGCCAACTTTGAAAGCCAATTCTACGTATGGGCGAGCCTTGAAAAGTAGCTAAAAAATATGACTCATCCCAAGAAAAAAGGGCTAACAGTGTTATTTCATCGAGTTGGTGCCGGGCTTGAAAATCCTCTTCTAAACTTAGTTTGGCGTATTTATTCCAAGGACAAATTAGCTGGCAATCATCGCAGCCATAAATTCTATTTCCCATTAAAGGCCTTAACTCTAATGGAATAGGATCGGGAGATTCAATAGTAAAGTAAGAAATACAGCGCCGAGCATCAACCACATAGGGTTCAACAATGGCTTTAGTTGGGCATATTTTTATACAAGCAACACAGTTACCACAGTCATTCACAGTCACTTCTGCTTTTTTAGGTTCTATTGATGTTACTGGTAATGGAATATCAATTAACAACTCACCTAGAAAAAACCATGAGCCCGCTTCTTTATTAAGTAATAAACTGTGCTTTCCTACCCAACCTAAACCCGCTTTTTCAGCTAAAGGACGTTCTAGTATTGGCGCTGAATCAACAAAAGGTCGGAAGTTAAAGTTTTCACAGTACTCAGTAATTTTCTTGCCAAGCTGTTGCAGGCGTTTCCGCATCAGTTTGTGATAATCTCGACCTAAAGCGTAACGACTTATATAAGCGTGATCTTTGGCCCCTAAAATACGGGCACATTTGGCCTTAGTAGGTAAGTAGTCTAATCGAACACTAATGGCTCTAACGGTTCCTGGCTCTAATTCAGCTGGACGTGCGCGCATTAAACCATGACGAGCCATATAATCCATATTACCGTGATAATTATTCGCTAGCCATTTTTCAAGTGCTTGTTCATGTTTAGATAGATCAATGTCGGTAATGCCAAGCTGAGAAAAACCTAATTCTTTCCCCCAACACTTGATTTTTTCAACCAATTGAGGATAGTTAATAGAATGATTATTAGTCGTTGTGTTTGTCATTTTTAAGTGAGATAACCGATACTAGTAAAGTGCAAGTATATTATAAGTAATAAGGTACAAATTATTGATGAGTTTATCACAACAAGCCAAGGCAAAACATAACTGGCATAATGCTTATAGTGCTAAGCAAGTTTTAGTAAACGAAGCGCTTGTTGCGCAAAATCAACAACTCGCTATGTATGAACTAATGGAGCGAGCAGGAGCAGCAGCTTTTGAGGCATTACAGCTACGTTGGCCTAAGTCAAAAAGTATTCTTGTGTTATCTGGCAAAGGGAATAATGGTGGTGATGGTTTCATCATTGCACGTCTTGCGCATTTAGCGAATATGCAAGTTACGGTATTGATCAGTTGTGATATCGCCAACATTAAAGGTGATGCCTTAACTGCCTACAAAGCAATGCTTAGTGCTGGTGTTAGCCATGTGCAAACTCAATACTTAATAGAATGCCTTAGTAAGTTTTCTGGAAATGTCATTGTAGATGCTCTTTTTGGTATCGGTTTTCATGGTGCTTTAAATAAACCCATGCAGCAGTTAGTTTCTACAATAAATGATCATCATGCAGATGTGATGAGTATCGATATTCCTTCAGGCTTATGTGCAACTACGGGATTTGTCAGCGAAGAAAATGCTGTTGTTGCGGATATGACGGTGACTTTTATTGTGTATAAGCAAGGTTTGCTTACAGGCCTTGCCGCTAATTTCGTAGGTGAGTTGGTATTGGCTGATATTGGCTTAGGTAAAATTTTCACGCAACTAGTATCTAGCCAAGTTGTTTATCAACCCAGTTTTCCATTGCTTAATGGAGTGAGTCCATTGCATAAAAGATTGAATACTAGCCATAAGGGAAATATTGGACAAGTATTGGCTGTAGGCGGCGGCAAAGGCATGCCAGGAGCTATCCGTTTAGCGAGTGAAGCGGCTCTAAGGTGTGGTGCCGCACTTGTTTGTGTATGCTGTCATAAGGACAATCAAGCTTTGGTCTTTAATGGCCGACCTGAATTAATGTTAGCAGCGAGTGAAGCGAAACAACTGGCCGACTCCACCGCGATGAAAAAAGCTAAAATTTTATTGCTCGGGCCTGGGTTAGGGCAAACAGGCTGGTCAAAAGCGCTTTTTGATTTGACAATATCTGAAGTGATAGAAAACAAAGAAAAGTGGTTAGTGCTTGACGCTGACGGCTTAACTTTATTAGCACAAGAAAAACATTATTGTTCTCGTTGGATTTTAACGCCACATCCCAAAGAAGCAGCGAGATTATTGGGCTGTGATGTTGCAAGCATTGAAGCTGATCGTTTTAGTTCAGTACAGAGTATTACTAAAAAATACGGAGGTATTTGCATATTAAAAGGCGCAGGCACTTTGATCTCAGATGGCAATCAAGTCGTTATCAATAGCACGGGGAATGCGGGTATGGCATCTGGGGGAATGGGAGACGTACTTGCTGGTATTGTTGCTTCATTAACTTTACAAACGAATGACTATTTTGCTGCTACCTGCTTGGCTGTCTATATTCATGGCGCTGCAGGTGATATTATTGCTAATAATCATGGTGAACGTGGCATGTTGGCTAGTGATTTATTTGCGCCTTTGCAAAAATTAGTTAACTAAAACACTTTATAAAATAAACCTTAAGAGAAAATTTCGAGAATAAATGAAACAGTTAGAATACCTTTTAGCAGATGAAGCTGCGACCGTTGCCATTGGCGAAAGTTTAGCTAAAGTATTGCAATGGCAAAATGAACAACAGCAGGCTCAGCAATCATTAGTGGTTTTTTTAAATGGTGATTTGGGAGCGGGAAAAACGACACTAACGCGAGGTTTTGTAAAGGGTATGGGCCACCAAGGGAATGTAAAAAGCCCTACTTATACTTTAGTTGAACCCTATGAATTACCACCTTGGCAAGTTTATCATTTTGACCTTTATCGCTTGAGTGATCCAGAAGAATTAGAATACATGGGTATTCGCGATTATTTTTCTAATAATTGCTGTTGTTTTATAGAATGGCCAGAAAAAGGTGCAGGGCTCTTGGCTAATGCCGATATAATCATTAATATGGTTTATCAAGACGAGCAAAGAATTATTGATTTACATGCTTGTTCGATACGAGGTGAAGGTGTTTTACAGCAATTAGAGCATATGTATTGTTAATTTTGTTAGCTGTTATTAGAAAAGATTGAGAATTAAAAATATTAAGGTTAATTATGCGTTTGTTATCTTACATAGTTTCACCCTTACTTTGGCTTTTATTAGCTACAGCATCGTTGACTGTAAGTTATGTGTCAGCAAGTACAAATAGTATAGACGGCATTCGTGTTTGGCCAGCACCCGAAAATACTCGTATTGTTTTCGACCTTAAAACCAAGCCAGACTATAAATATTTCACCTTAAGTAAGCCCAATCGCCTAGTAATTGATTTTAAAAACACAAAAAATAGTACCGCATTAAAATCTTTAGCTGATAATGATCCACGCATAAAACTCTTTCGCACTAGTACTTCAAAATCCAAATCAAGTACACGTTTAGTTTTAGAATTAGCTAAGTTATATCCTCTTACCGTTTTTCCTCTTGCCCCAGCAGGACAATACGGTGATCGTTTAGTCGTTGATTTGTACGATAAAAGTATAAAAGCACCCGTTGTAACCAAAAAAACTCCTAATGGAAAGCGAGATATTATCATTGCTATTGTTGCAGGGCATGGTGGTGAGGATCCTGGCTCTATTGGCGCTAAAGGCTCTTATGAAAAGCGAGTAACTTTGTCCATTGCAAAGAAACTTGCAAAATTGGTTGATCAACGAAGTGGCTTTAAAGCGGTTATGATCCGAACTGGGGATTATTATGTAACCCACAGTCGCAAAACACAATTAGCGAGAAAGAATAAAGCGGATTTACTTATTTCTATTCATGCCGATGCATTTATTTCACCTAAACCCCGTGGGGCTTCCGTTTTAGTGCAGTCGTCTAGGCGAGCGAATTCTGAATTCACCCGCTGGATTGCCAATAGGCAAGATGAGTCTGAGTTACTTGGTGGTGCAGGTGAAACTATCAAAAAAACCAAAGACAAAAACTTAGCTTTTACGCTTGCTGACATGAAAAAAGAGTATACCATGGCAAGTAGTTACGAGTTTGCCTTGCATGTTATTAAAGAAATAAAACAAGTAACTAAGCTCCATAAAAAAGAGCCTGAGGGTTTGAGTTTGGCAGTTTTAAAATCATCAGATATTCCATCGGTACTAATCGAAACAGGTTTTATTTCTAATCCATCAGAAGAAAAAAATCTCAATAGCAGAACTCATCAGCAAAAACTCGCTAAAGCTATTTTTAAAGCGGTTGATAGTTATTTTATTGAAAATACACCCAAAGGTACTTTATTGGCAGCTACTACAATGAAGAAGCATAAGGTTCGTAGTGGAGAGTCTTTATCGGTACTTGCTCAACGTTATAAAATATCCGTAGCCAAACTCAAATCAATCAATAACTTAAAATCTAACGTACTACGCATTGGTCAAACCTTAAAAATTCCTCGTGCGGGTTAATACTTTATCTCTAAGCTCAAGTAAATAATCACCTTAATAAATAAGAAAAACTATGACAATTGCAATACTTCCAGCCCGTTTAGCTAACCAAATTGCGGCTGGTGAAGTGGTGGAAAGGCCCGCCTCTGTTATTAAAGAGCTCGTTGAAAATAGCTTAGATGCAGGCGCAACCAGCATAAGTATTGATGTTGATAAAGGAGGTGTTAAGCGTATTCGCATTAGCGACAATGGTGTTGGCATTGCTAAAGATGAATTAACCCTGGCGTTAAGCCGCCATGCCACCAGTAAAATAAAAGATTTAAAAGATTTAGAAGCAATAGACAGTTTAGGGTTTCGCGGCGAAGCGTTAGCGAGTATTAGCTCTGTGGCGAGACTAACGCTAACCTCTAAACCAAAAAATCAAGACACTGCATGGCAAGCTACTGCAGAAGGTCGTGATATGGCGGTGACCATAAAACCCGCTGCACATCCCAATGGAACAACTATTGAAGTATTAGATTTATTTTTTAATACACCAGCAAGACGTAAGTTTTTACGCACTGAAAAGACTGAATTTAATCATATTGACGAAGTTATCAGGCGCATTGCTTTAGCTTGTTTTGATGTTACTTTTTCTTTAACTCATAACGGTAAGATGATACGTCAGTATCGCGCTGCAGCGAGTAAGGCACAAAATGCTAAGCGCGTGGCAATGGTATGTGGGCAGAAGTTTGTTGAGAATGCGATAGAAGTTGATTGTCAGCATGATGATATGTTGTTTTCTGGTTGGTTAGCCAAGCCTAGCTTTGCTCGCAATCAAAATGATCTTTGTTATAGCTATGTTAATGGTAGAATGATGCGTGATAAATTGATCAATCATGCTATTCGTCAAGCGTATGCTGATTTATTACCACAAGATACTTACCCCGCTTTTGTGCTATTTTTAGCGCTTGATCACCGTGAAGTTGATGTTAATGTTCATCCAGCAAAACATGAAGTGCGTTTTCATCAAAGTCGTTATGTCCATGATTTTATTTACTCTGTTTGTCATAAAGCTTTGATGGAAAATAACCAAATTTTAAATTTTCATGAAGAACAGCAACCTGCAGAACTTCAAGCAGAGCCACAACTTGAATATGTGCAATATGCACGTCCTGATTATGTAAAGCCGTTAAATCAAATAAATCAGCAACAAATAAATGAAAAAACCTACCGACCAAACTCTGCCACAAGTAGTTATGTCAGTAGTCCTTTGATAACTAAATCAGCAGTGGAAAACTATCAACAATTGATGACTCCTGCTGTGAGCGCTGAAAGAGTTCAAGAAAGTATGGCTGATTCGACTATTGTCACTGAAAGATCTCATAATACGGAATTGTTTTTTCTAGCTGTTGAGCAAGGTCAGTATGGTGTTTTTAAAGAGCAAGAAAGTTTACGCTTGTTATCTTTATTTGCACTGGCATTTCAAGTACATAAAGCTAAAATAGCGATAAGTTGGCAGCAAAGTGAATTAAAAACGAATAAGGGATTAATCAGTCAACCACTATTGTTGCCTGTAGTACTAACACTTTCAGAGCAACAAATTATTACAGCACAAAATTATCAGGCACAATTGGAGTTGGCTGGTATTATTTTTATGCTAAATAAAGAGCGAGTTCAAATACGTCAGTTTCCTGCACTATTACGCGAGAAAGATGTTAGCGCTAGCTTTTCCACGATAATTGATGAATTATCATCACTTAGCACCAACTTTAGTAACAGTGAAGATAATGATGAAAGCAATATCATTTCTGCTGTTGCCAAAGTTATGCCTGCTCAAAGTTATAGTGAAGAGCAAGCCGCCGTTTTATGGCAAGATGCGAAAAAAGTCCTTTCAGAGCAAGAAATAGATTCTATACTCTTGAATTCTGTTGCTCTAGACCTTACATCTCAAGTTAAGCAATTAATATTTAATACCAATGCCAGTAAGTAGTGAATAACTAAGTCGTAAACTAAGAATCAAACTGAGAGTTCAATTAAGTGTCAACAAACAGTCTAGCTAAGCAACCTCCTGTTATTTGTTTAATGGGGCCTACAGCGTCGGGTAAAACCGCATTAGCTATGGCTTTGTGTGATGCTTTGCCTTGTGACATTATTAGTGTTGATTCAGCTTTGATCTATCGAGATATGAATATTGGCACGGCTAAGCCAACTGCTGACGAATTATCTAAATATCCTCATCGTTTAATCAACCTTCGTGATGTTACACAAAGTTATTCTGCTGCTGATTTTTGTCATGATGCTTTAGCAGAGATTGTAAAAATTAAAGCCAATAACCGTATACCTTTGTTGGTTGGTGGCACTATGATGTATTTTAAAAGCCTTATTGAAGGAATTTCTCCATTACCTGCTGCAAATAGTGATATTCGAAAGCAAATTGAAATCGAAGCTGCTGAGCAGGGATGGGAAGTCATGCATGAGCAATTAACTAAAATTGATCCTGTTTCTGCAGAGCGTATTCATCCTAATGACCCACAGCGATTAACCCGAGCGTTAGAAGTTTTTCGTTTAACTGGAAACACTTTGACACAATTAACTCAAACTAAAGGTGATAAGCTTGACGGTGATATATTACAATTTGCTATAACACCTAAAGAGCGTAGCACTTTGCACGAACGAATTGAGTTACGATATCAACAAATGATGGCGCAAGGGTTTGAGCAAGAAGTGGTTAAGCTAAAAAAACGTGATGACTTGCATGAAGATCTACCCTCAATTCGCTGTGTAGGTTATCGTCAAATGTGGCATTACCTTGATGGTGAATATGATCATAAAGAAATGGTTTTTAGAGGCGTATGTGCAACAAGGCAATTAGCTAAACGACAATTAACTTGGCTTCGAAACTGGCCTGATTTACATTGGCTAACAACAGACGATGAAGCTAATTTGTCACAAGTATTAGCTGCAGTTGGAAAATGTTAGCTTTTAGTAAATGTTCATAATCTTAGCTATAAATATAAAATATAGTAGCTATCATTAAGCAATATTAAAATATTGGTGTATAATTAGTTGGTTATATGCTGAGGATTAGCACAATTTATCATTAATCTTATCATTTATTAGAAATGATTTTGATTAATTACTTTTATCAATAATAAGAAAAAGGAGCCATATAATGGCAAAAGGTCAATCTTTACAAGACCCATTTTTGAATGCTTTACGTCGTGATCGCATTCCAGTTGCAATTTATTTAGTCAACGGTATCAAACTACAAGGACAAGTAGAGTCATTCGATCAATTTGTGATTTTATTAAAGAACACTGTTAGTCAAATGGTTTACAAGCATGCTATCTCAACGGTAGTACCAGCGCGAGCAGTAAATACAGCACCAATGGCTAATCAATCAGAGTCAGAAGAGTAAGTTTTTACTCATCTTAGTTGTGCCCAATTTTACTCGTAACAACTTATATTATACTT
>Ga0209184_1000091_pt1 | contig 118170 bp, 97 predicted proteins | sample EN8Hudsemesocosm_2_FD_184627 | JGI IMG/M metagenome (GOLD analysis project Ga0209184, IMG submission 184627) | Methane-oxidizing microbial communities from mesocosms in the Hudson Canyon - EN8C Hudson Canyon (SPAdes) (version 2) | ecosystem: Environmental > Aquatic > Marine > Cold seeps... | reverse complement strand
CGTAACAAACCGTATTTGGAACAAACAATCAGTTTGCATTGCCTAAATCCATTTGTTAAGAATATACAAGTACATCAGTACCAGGTAAATCTAAAACAAAAGTTAGTATCAACCTTCATCCGCAACACAAAAACTCAACGCAATGGGAGCATAGCACAGTTGTTTTTAATTTGCTTTATAAAAAATTGAAATAGTTCAATATTTATTTTATTTAATATCGTATTAATAACAAGTTGCGAGTATTTGTTTGCAAAATGTTTTTGTAGGGAAGCAAAGTTCTAGCACTTACCTTTAGTAATGTCTAAAAATCAATGCGCTGCCTGTAAGTTGCCTGTGTAACAATGGCATCATATTGATATTTTAATTTTTGTGCTAGCGTGTCTATGGCTTTAGGTTCCCCATGAACTAGAATTAGTTGCGGCTTATTGTCAAAGTAATCATACCAATCAATCAGGCCTTGTTGATCTGCATGAGCAGAAAATCCGCCAATAGTATGTATGGTGGCATTGACTTGTACTGTTTCACCCCATAATTTTATTGTTTTTGCACCATCAACTAAAGCGCGTCCTAAGGTGCCAAACGCTTGAAAACCTACAATAATTATATGAGCATTATCGCGCCAAATATTATGTTTAAAATGGTGCCTGATACGTCCTCCTGTGCACATGCCACTACCTGCAATAATAATGGCTCCAGATTGTATTTGGTTGATCTTCATCGAATAGTCTGTTGATTCTGAAAGATGTAGCTTTTTTAAATCGAATATGTTGTTGCCATTTTGTCTAACCTGAGTGGCTTTATTGTCATAAACCTCACTATGCTGACTGTAAATTTTAGTCGCTTTAATACCCATAGGACTATCAAGGAAAATATCCCAGTTATTTATATGCCATTGCTCAAAATGACGATTAAATTCGTATAAAAGTTCTTGAGTTCTCCCAACGGTAAAAGCTGGAATAATAATGTTACCTTTACTACTGTTAGCTTTAGCAATTATCTCTCCCATCTCTTTCCAAGTGTCTTGCCAACTACGGTGTAACCTATCACCGTAAGTGCTTTCCATAATAACAATGTCAGCATGCTTTATTTTTTCAGGATTACGTAAAATTGGAGCATCGTTATGACCAAGGTCACCACTAAAAACGAGCTTTTTAGTCTTATCACCTTCAGATAATTCTAATTCAATAATAGCTGAGCCAATAATATGACCTGCATCTCTAAGGGTTAACTTAGCATGAGGACATACTTCGATTTTTTGGTGGTAATCAATGCCTACAAAATAGGGAAGTGTATTTTCTGCATCACCAACGGTATACAGTGGTGATATTAGTTTAAGTCCCTTACGTTGACGTTTTTTGTTTTGCCATTGCGCTTCTTTTTCGTGGATATAGCCTGAATCTTTCAACATGATAGCGCATAATTCTACTGTGGCATGATGCGTATATATTGAGCCACGAAAGCCTGCTTTGATCAATATAGGCAAGCGGCCACTGTGATCAAGGTGAGCATGACTAATAATGACCGCATCTAGCTCATTAACTGAAAAAGGAAATTCATCATCATTGCGTTGCTCATTATCGCTTCCTCCTTGGAACATGCCACATTCAACCAGTACTTTACAATTGGCAACTTCTATTAAATAGCAAGAGCCTGTAACCTCTTGGCTAGCGCCAAAAAACTGTATATTCATTAAATTTCCTTATAGGCCCTTATATTAATTAATTTGGATAGTACGTATATCTCGTTGGCTGATATGGCACTAATTTATATTTGGGTTGTAAAAAAGCAACCAAATTAACTAATTCAGTCACTGTCATTACATCATTAAACACAGTCATTTTTGATGTGCCATCAGTTGATACATCGGCGATTAAATACCGTGAAGCTAGTTTATGAGAAGGGTTGATCACTGAAGTGACTAGTTCTGCATATGTTATTGTTTGTCTCGTTTTTCCGCCAAGAGCTACTGAGATTTCAGGGTTTTTATGAATATCATCTTGTTCAACGCCTTCTACGGTATGACAAGATAAACACTGATATTTAACAAAAACGGCTTTGCCTGCTTCTACATCACCTTTGGGTAGGCTGAAACCCTTAGGTGAATCTGCTCCCTTACTACAGCTAAGCAATGTTATTGAGGTAACGATGGTTAATATTACTAATAAAGATTTCATTTTAATTTACTCCTGTCTGTTTCTGGTTTTTTGCTAACGAGATAGCATGCCCTGTTTATGGTTATCATTGAGTCTACTATTAGTGTAGAGGAGCCAGATTAATGTGCTGAATTTGTTAAGCACTAGTTATTCTAAATCAAAGAAAATCACTTATTTTGATCACATGAGTCTTAGTTAGGAATAAATTTTAAAAATATAACTATGTGACTTAAGGAGCATGTGTCAATCATTTACCTCCTGTTGTAGCCGACTGTGTATTAATTGAAACTCATGCTTAAGCTGATTTTATTCATTTAGATAAAGCAGATAATTTATCACTGGGTATATTGTCTAACTCTCTAACAGCTCATTGATTTAGATCATTAAAAAAACACAGTAGCAATTTGAACAAATACTATACTGAATCTGTACCTTGCCTATTCGGATAGTCTTGTCCGCGGTTCTTTATAAATAATGTTACGGATGATTAATGACTTCTGCTTACCCAAGAAATTTAACCTCGAAGCAGGCTGAACATGCTCTACAACAACATGGCGCAAATGTTTTACCTGAAACTAGCTCACCTAGTTTATTTATGATATTTGCACGTCAATTTAAAGGGCCTTTTATTTATGTATTATTGGCAGCAGCAGTGCTGTCATTCTTTTTAGGCCAAAAAATCAATGCCTTTTTTATTCTAGCGGTATTAGTGATTAATGCAGTTATTGGTACGGTACAAGAATTTTCAGCAGAAAAAGCGGCGACAGCATTGAAAAAGATGGTGCCTTCTTATGCCAATGTGATTCGTGATAATCATCCGTTAAAAATTAGTAGTGAACAAGTAGTGCTGGGAGATTTAGTACAGTTGGTTCCAGGTGATAAAGTACCTGCCGATCTTATTCTTGTGAATAATAATGGTTTGCAGATAGATGAGTCTATGCTAACGGGAGAGTCGATTGCCGCCAGTAAATCTATCAAAGCTGGTTTGAATGGTGACGCTGCTGTTGGTGGTGGGCTCATTGAGAAAGAGCTGCAATGCTTTGCTGGTACTGTCGTGATGAGTGGTCGAGGTTGTGGTCATGTTAGCGCAGTAGGGTCGTATACTGAAATAGGACAAATAGCTGCTGATGTAGAAACGACTCAAAGTAAGCCACCGTTATTATTACGAATTGAAGATTTTACCTTACGCATTACTTATGGCATTTTAATTTTAATTAGTTTAATTTTTATAATCACTGTGATGCGTGGTGATGATTTAGGTAAAGTGTTTTTACTTGGAGTTGCATTGGCTGTGTCGGCTATTCCTGAAGGTTTACCTGCAGCTATAACTGTTGCTTTGGCGATAGGTATGCGTCGAATGGCAAAAGTACAGGTCATTATTCGAAATTTACTCGCAGTTGAAGCGCTGGGCTCTTGTACTTATATCGCTTCAGATAAAACGGGCACTTTAACTGTCAATGAGATGACAATTCAGCACATTTGGCTCAATGACGGTAGTGATTTTCATGTCAGTGGAGAAGGTTTAGATCTTCATGGTGAAGTAACAAGTCTTGATGATGTTGTCGTTAATAAAAGTAGCTCGCTGGAATTACTGATTCATGCGGGAGTACTGGCAAATGAGTCATATTTAGAAAAAACAGATCAAGGTTGGCGTGGACAAGGTGATATGGTTGATGCAGCCTTTTTAGTCTTAGCATCAAAATATGGTATCACATATAAAGATGCGCGAAAGCGTTCTACCGAGCTAGCACAAATTCCTTATGAATCAGAAAACGCTTATTGTGCTAGTTTCAATCAATATCAAGGCAAGCTCTATATATTTGTTAAAGGCAGTGTCGAAAAACTATTAAACATGTGCCAAGACAGCGAACAATATCTAGAAGTTGAGCCACAAGTTGATAAACTTGCTAGTAAAGGTTACCGAGTTCTTGGTTTAGCATGTGCTATGTTAGATAACATCCCCGATAGGCTTGAAGATGCATTGCAAAACTTAAGCTTTATTGGCATGGTCGGCATGATTGATCCTCTGCGCCCAGAGGTTAAAGGCGCGGTTGCTCAGTGTAAAATGGCAAGCATTAATGTAGCGATGATCACTGGCGATCATCCAAAAACGGCTTTAGCGTTGGCTGAGCAGTCTGGTATTGCTGATAGTACGATGCAGGCGGTTACGGGAGATGAACTAGCGTTAGCTTTTGAGCAAGGGAAAGATGCTTTTAGTCAGTGTGTTCACAGTACGAAAGTATTTGCCCGTGTTTCTCCTCATCAGAAAAAACAGATCATTGAACAAATTATGCAAGATGGTGATTTTGTAGCAGTAACCGGTGATGGTGTGAATGATGCTCCTGCATTAAATCATGCGCATGTTGGCATTTCTATGGGGCTTCGTGGCACAGATGTAGCACGAGAAAGTGCTGATATTATTTTAACTGATGATCACTTTGCTTCAATTGTTGATGGTATCACTCAAGGGAGAGTGGTTTATAACAATATTCGTAAGGTCATCTTTTTACTCATATCTACGGGCGCGGCAGAAATACTACTGGTAATGTTTTCTTTGCTTTTTGGTACTCCTTTGCCGTTACTTCCATTGCAGTTATTATGGCTGAATTTAGTAACTAATGGTATACAAGATGTCGCGTTAGCTTTTGAACCACCTGAGGGGAATGAGCTTAAACAAAAAGCAAGACCACCTAATGAGCCAATCTTTAATCGTTTAATGATAGAGCGTATTGTGGTTAATGCTATTGTTATGGGATGTTTGGCTTTTGCTTTATTCAAATGGCAAATCGATAGCGGTGTTGCAGAGGAAGAAGCACGTAATATGACTTTGCTATTAATGGTATTATTTGAAAATGTTCATGTACTAAATAGCCGCTCTGAACAACAATCAATCTTCAAACAATATTTTTTTGGTAATAAATTTTTGCTCTTTGGTATGTTAGCAGCACAAGGTATTCATATTATGGCTATGTATACGCCAGGGCTTAGAGAATTACTTGAATTGTCTCCAGTTTCTTTACAACAGTGGTTAGGTTTATTTGGTATTGCACTGTTACTTATTGTGGTTGATGAGCTTCATAAACACTTTCTATCGCATGGGCGAGTATCTCAATAACACTAAACGCATTAGTACTGTGTAACACACTATCAGAGCTCCAGATATTCGTAACGCCAAGCGCATTAAGACGTTCTATAGCATCATCAACAAAAAAAGCATGAGTGACCATTACCGAAAGTGAGTTTGGTTTTTGCGGTAAAATTTGTTTTACCGTTTGCTCAAGTGTTCTGCCAGTACTGGCAATATCATCAACAATAATCACATCACGTTTATTTAACTCAATGTCATCGAGTGTGACGGCAACATTTTTATCACCAAAGCGTTGTTTGTTGGCTATGGTGTAATGCCATTTATCAGTATTAGCGATAGCCTCTACCCATTGCATTGACTCTTCATCAGGCCCTATGATCACAGGCCTATTAAAGTGTTGTTTAATAAAGGTCGACATAGCTGATGTTGCATATAGAGCTATCGCTTGACCTGTCGGAATAGCTTCAGATAAATGCTTTATGCGATGTAAGTGAGGATCTATGGTCAGCACAGCATCAAAGTAATCACTCAGTAGCTTGCCAATAATCTTTTGACTCACCGCTTCACCAGTATGAAAGGCAATATCTTGTCGCATATAACATAAATAGGGCGCTACTAGTGTAATATGTTCAACCCCTTGCTCTCTTGCCGTTTGTGCGACTAAAAGAAGCTCAATTAATTTGTGATCCGGTTGGTTGAGTGTTTGACAAATAATGAGCCGCTTTGGTAAATCACTGGGTATGGTCACTTTAGTTTCACCATCTGGAAATTGATGGCTATCTACTTGCTTAAAAGGGAAAGCTAAGCAATGTGCAAGTTGCTGGGCTGGGGCTAAATAATCATTAAAACCAAGTACAAGAGTCATCTTCATTACCCGTTAAATTAAATGAACTGATTTAAGTGTTTTCATAATAAATAATTATCGCCACATGCAGGTGAACACTTATCTATGTTGTAGACTTTATTGTCGTTAGCAAACTGGGTAGCAAACTCAAAATCACTTTTAAAAGAAGCATATATTTTATATAACACTTCACCTTTAATAACTTTATCGCCCACTTTCTTAAATAGATAGATCCCTGCATATTTATCTATAGGTGCACCGGCTAGGCTGGCAATAGAAGATATTTTAAAATTATCAATAGTATGCACATAGCCTGATTTTTCAGCTTTTATTTCATGAACTAATGGTGCATCACCTTCTGTTTCTGTTTGAATGCCTTGTGCGGTGATGATGGCCTGCATTTTTTCATAAGCGCGACCCGACTCCAGAATATCTCTAGCAATAATATAACCTTGGCCGCCTCTTACATCAGGATCAAACTCTAATATTCTGCCTGCAAGTCGTAGTGATTTTTCACGTAAATCTCTAGGAGCATCTAGTTGATTTTTTAATACTTTATTTACGTCTCTCGCTTCTAGTACTGGGCCTATGCCATTGCCAATGGGCTGTGAACCATCTGTTAGAATCACTTCAAGGTGTAAACCAAGTTGATCGCCAATATATTCAAACACTTTTCGAAGTTTCAATGCATCTTGATTACTGTGAATTTTAGCAGAAGCACCGACAGGAATATCAATGAGTAAGTGAGTTGATCCAGCAGCTATTTTTTTCGATATAATTGAAGCGACCAATTGCCCGGTAGAGTCCATTGATAATGGTCGTTCAACGGAAATTAAAATGTCATCAACGGGGGCTAATTTGGCTGTGCCGCCCCAAGATAACATGCCTCGATGCTGTTGAACTACTTGCTGCATTTTTTCAATAGAAATCTCAACCTTGGACAGTACTTCCATCGTATCAGCTGTGCCAGCAGGTGAGGTAATAGCGCGGCTTGAGGTCTTAGGGAATAGCATGCCATGAGCTGCTACAATAGGCACTACTATCATAGTTGTACGATTGCCCGGTATACCGCCAATACAGTGTTTATCAACAACAATAGGTTCACCCCAATTGAGCGTTTCTCCTGACTGCACCATAGCTTCGGTTAAAAATAGTACTTCTTCACGTTCTAAGCCTGAATGGCTACAAGCAACTAAAAAAGCGGCAATTTCCATTTTTGAATAACGGTTTTCAAGAATATCGTGACAAATTAAACTAAATTCATTTTTTGTTAGGGGCTCACCTGCAATTTTTCTGTGAACAGCTTTAAGCGACACAGGTGGTTTAGCCGGCGCAATTCTAACCATCACACCTTCTTTTTCTGATAATTGCCCAAATGCTTGTTTACTTAAACCTAACTCATCTACTTGGATAATGGAGTCATCTTCTACAATGTTTAATACTGCCAATACTGGGTTGCTATCGCCATTGATGTATATTTCAATTTTCATTAATGCTTGAAAACCTATGGTGCGATATAGAGGACAATCGCGATGCAGATAGGCAACATTTTCTTTAAAGGTGTCAATGGCTACAGATTTTAGTTTAAGCATAATTTAGTGCTCTCCTCGTGCTTGAGCAATGTATGAATATTCCTATTACATAGTGCAAATGCAAGTACAGATCTTAGCATAGTTGAAAAAGCCACTAAGTTTTTATGGGGTAGATCAATGTTAGTCTCTTTTTCCTTATTTTATTTTGCTAAAAAAAAGTTGTTCAACTAGCTTTTACCTTATAAACGGCTATTTAGGATGATAGAGATGAAAACAATTAAACATATTTTGGTTGTTATGGATCCCATGTGTGAGCAACAACCTGCATTAACAAGGGCTATTGGTTTAGCAAAACAAACGTCAGCCACAATTGAACTTTTTTTGGTGGCTTATAGTAGACAATTAGTGAATCACTGGACTTTTGATACTGAGCAGTTAGCTATATTACAAAAGGAATATGTTGCATCACAATTAAGGTGGCTTGAAACCTATGTTAATGATGTCGTGAAACAAGGTTTAACGGTAAAAATTGATATCGAATGGCATAAAAACATCGTTAGGGCGGTGCTCGAAAAAGCGACACAAGTGGGTGCAGATATTGTAATTAAGTCAACTCATCAACACCCAACCTTAAACAAATTGTTTTTCACTCCAACCGACTGGAGCTTGTTGCAACATTGTCATGTGCCATTACTTTTAGCTAAATCATCCATTGAATCTAATAACAAGGCTTCTTACCAAGGCATTTCCTACCGGGTAATAATGGCAGCAGTTGATCCGGCTAAATCGAATGACAAACCTGCAAACTTAGATAATGCCATTATTGATATGAGTGTAGGGCTTGCTGCATTATTTGAAGCTGATATTCATGTTAGCCACACTTATCAACCCGTAGGGTTAGAGCTGTGGCAAGGAATGAGTTCAGTTGGAATGGATCAAAGTTTACCTACGATGGATTTTAATGAATATCGGCAACACCTTGAGGCTATTCATCAGAGATTACTTGATGAACTCGTGAAAGGTTATGGTTTTGAACCTTCTTCACTTCACTTAGTTTCAGGCGAGGTTGAATTTGAACTGACCACTTTAGTACAAGATAACCAAGTAGATTTATTAGTGATGGGGATGGGAGATAAAGTGGGTTTTATCGGCAATACGGTAGAGAAAATATTAGATAATGTTCGATGTGATATTTTGTCAGTGAAAGCATCGTCTTAGCTCTTTGATATAATGAAATAATAAATGGCATAGCTATTACTTGAAGTAAGTACCTACTATGCCACTTTATAAGCTATTACTTAAAGTGCTGCTATTTGTGCTTTTTGTTCAAGCATTTTTGCTAGTGCTGATTCAGCTTCCGCGAGCTTGGCTTTTTCTTTTTCAATAACAGCTGCGGGAGCTTTGCCAACAAAGTTTTCATTACCCAATTTACCACGGGTTCTAGCTGCATCTTTTTCTAGCTTATCAATGCCTTTATCTAAACGCGCTAATTCCGCTTCTTTATCAATTAAGCCAGCCATAGGAATTAATACTGATAAATCACCAATAACTGCAGAAGCTGAGGCTGGCCCTTGCTCGTCATCACCCAGTACCTCAATGCTTTCAAGCTTAGCTAGCGAGCTTAAGAACTGTTCGTTTTCAGTTAAACGACGTTGATCGTTTTCACTTACATTCTTAAGTAAAACAGGTAATGACTTGCTTGGCGAGATATCCATTTCACCACGGATATTACGGATAGCAACAATAAACTGTTTAACCCATTCTAAATCGTCAATGGCTTGTTGATCGCAATTACTTTCATTAAATTGCGGGAATGCCTGTACCATAATTGAGTTATCAGTTTTAGCACCATCTATTTTATAAACGCTAAGCGGCTGGACACGTTGCCAAATAGTTTCAGTGATAAATGGCATGATTGGGTGCATTAAACGTAATAAACCTTCTAATACATTCACTAAAGTATGACGCGTTCCACGTTGTTGTGCTTCATTGCCCTTGAACAGAACTGGTTTGGTTAGCTCTAGGTACCAATCGCAGAATTGATTCCAAGTAAATTCATATAGCGCTTGTGAGGCCAAATCAAAACGGAAAGTATCAAAGGCTTCGTGCACTGTTTTCACGGTTTGTTCAAACTGACCGATTATCCAGCGGTCTGCTAATGATAATTCTAGCTCTGAATTAGCAGCTTGACCACAATCAAACTCTTCGGTGTTCATTAATACATAACGGCTAGCATTCCATAACTTGTTAGTGAAGTTACGGTAACCTTCAAGGCGTTTCATGTCCCAACTAATGTCACGACCTGTGGTAGCAACAGATGTTAAAGTGAAACGCAGAGCGTCGGTGCCATGAGCTTCAATACCATTAGGGAATTCTTTCTTAGTAAGTTTATCAATTTTTTTGGCAAGCTTTGGCTGCATCATATTGCCAGTACGCTTTTCTAATAAATTGTTTAGAGAAATACCATCAATCATATCTAAAGGATCGATAACATTGCCTTTTGATTTACTCATTTTATCGCCATTCTCATCACGAATTAGGCCTGTCATGTAAATCTTTTTAAATGGTATTTGTGCTTTGCCGTTTTCATCTTTGTTAAAGTGCATGGTCATCATGATCATACGGGCAACCCAGAAGAAAATAATATCAAAACCTGTTACTAATACGTCAGTAGGGTGGAAGGTTTTTAAATCATCGGTTTGATTTGGCCAGCCTAAAGTTGAGAAAGTCCAAAGGGCAGAAGAGAACCAAGTATCGAGTACATCATCATCTTGTTTTAGGCTAATATCTGCAGCAATATTATTGTTAGTACGTACTTCATCTTCGGTGCGACCAACATACACTTTTCCACTTTCATCATACCAAGCTGGAATTCGATGTCCCCACCAAAGTTGGCGCGAAATACACCAGTCTTGAATGTCTTTCATCCAAGAGAAATATAGGTTTTCATACTGCTTAGGAACAAATTCAATTTGTCCGTCTTTTACTGCGTCTACCGCAGGGCCGGCGAGCTTTTCAACTCGCACATACCATTGATCAGTTAGCAGTGGTTCGATGATCACGCCAGATCTATCACCATAAGGGGCAACTAAATCATGATCTTTTACTTCAACTAATAAACCTAACTCTTCAAAATTGGCAACAATTGCTTTACGAGCAACGAATCTGTCCATACCAGCAAATTCGCTTGGAAGCTCTGTGCTATAAGCATCACAAAGTTCACCCTTAGTATCATAAATTTCTGCTGCAGCTAAAATGGCGGCATTTTTATCTAAAATATTTATTTGTGGTAAGGCATGGCGTTTGCCGACTTCGTTATCGTTAAAATCGTGAGCAGGGGTGATTTTTACACAACCAGTGCCTTTTTCCATGTCGGCATGATCATCACCAACAATAGGAATTAAACGATTTACTAAAGGTAATAAAACTTTTTTACCAATTAAATCTTTATAGCGTGGATCTTCAGGATTTACCGCCACGCCTGTATCACCTAACATGGTTTCAGGACGTGTGGTTGCAACAACTAAATAATCAAGGCCTTCAGCTGTTTTTGCGCCATCAGCTAGCGGATAGCGTAAATGCCACATGTGGCCTTTTTTATCTTTATTTTCAACTTCTAAATCAGAAATGGCGGTGTGGAATTTTGGATCCCAGTTAACCAGACGTTTGCCGCGGTAGATAAGATCGTCTTCAAAAAGGCGAACAAACACTTCTTGCACAGCTTCAGACATACCTTCGTCCATAGTGAAGCGTTCACGTGACCAGTCTATAGAGTTACCTAAGCGACGCATTTGTTTACCAATAGTGCCGCCAGATTCTTCTTTCCACTGCCAAATTTTGTCGATAAAAGCGTCACGACCATAATCATGGCGAGTTTTATCTTCTTCCGCTGCTATTTTACGCTCAACTACCATTTGGGTGGCTATACCTGCGTGATCACAACCTGTTTGCCATAAGGTGTTTTTACCTTGCATGCGTTGGTATCTAATTAAGGTGTCCATGATGGTTTGCTGAAAAGCATGACCCATATGCAAAGAGCCAGTGACATTTGGCGGTGGAATGGCAATGCTGTAGCTGTCACCTTCACCTGTCGGGCTAAAGTAACCTTGCTCTTCCCAGCTAGTATATAAGGATTGTTCAATGTCGGTTGGGTTGAAAGTTTTTTCCATCATGTTCTCGAAATAAAAGTTATAAATTGTAGGTCGACCAGAATAAAATTAAGGCCTGACACTTGTACTATCAATGCTAACGCTTTTGTTGAGTTAGTATTGAACTACTTATTCTTTGGGTTGAGCAATTTTTGGTTCAACTGGCTGGTTATCAACTTTAAAGCCCCATTGGCGACACGTTTTAAAACGTTCACGGGCTTGCTGTTTTAGTGATTCATCGCTAGGGACAAAATCAACAATAAATTGAAATTGATTAGCAAACTCAGGCACTGTGCTAGTTAAATTAATTAATACTGGCCTACGACCTTGTGGTGCTTGGTTACTAATTTCTACCGCTGCACCTTGTTTTGGGCCTTCTCCAACAAGGTTGTGAGGTACAAAACTGTCACTATCAAAAGCCCAGAGTAGTTCGTCTACTTGCTCTGCTTGACTTTGATCTTGTGTGTATATGAATACGCGCTGATTTTGACGATAAAAATGGCTTGCTTGCAAACAGGCATGATAAAAAACTGAGCTAGTGTCACTAGTATCAGTGTTCTTACTCATATCAGTGTTTTCATTTTTCGCCTTCTCGTCATTAAGAAGGTAAAACATCACCTGTGTTTGCATGGTCATAGTTTTTATCTATTGTCTAAACTCGAATTACTCGCCTTGTTCTTGTCCTGCGCGGTTAAGCATAAACTGCGTTAACATACTTACAGGACGACCTGTTGAGCCTTTATCTTTGCCACCACTTCGCCATGCAGTACCGGCAATATCTAAATGTGCCCAATGATATTTTTTAGTAAAACGGGCTAAGAAGCAGGCCGCAGTAATAGTACCTGCACCTTTACCCCCTAAATTGGTCATATCAGCAAATGGGCTTTCTAGTTGCTCTTGGTAATCATCCCATAACGGTAAACGCCATGCTCTGTCGCCGCTTTGATCTGAAGCGTTTAATAATTCATGTGCAAGAGGGTTATGAGAGCTTAATAAACCTGTAGCATGTTTACCTAAAGCCACAACACAAGCACCTGTTAAGGTAGCAACGTCAATTACAGCCTCAGGATCGAAGCGTTCAACATAAGTTAAGGCATCACATAATACTAATCTGCCTTCAGCATCGGTATTTAGTACTTCAACAGTTTGCCCTGACATAGTCGTTAGGATGTCTCCAGGACGGTATGCATTACTGCTTGGCATATTTTCACAACCGGCTAATATACCAATTACATTAATAGGTAAATCTAACTCTGCTAAGGCATGCATGGCACCTAAAACACCCGCAGCACCACCCATGTCATATTTCATTTCATCCATACCTGCGCCAGGCTTTAATGAAATGCCGCCGCTGTCAAAGGTAAGTCCTTTGCCCACAAGTACAATTGGCTTAGAGTCATCATCAATGCCATTATAGGTCATGATGCTCATTAATGATTCATTTACTGAGCCGCGGCCGACAGCTAGATACGAACCCATACCTAGCTCTTCCATTTCCTGTTCGCCAACAATTTTAGTTGATACTTTATCGTAATCATTGTCTAAAATTTTGGCTTGTTCAGCTAGGTAAGCAGGGTTACAAATGTTTGGTGGCATATTTGCTACGTTTTTACAGGTACTGATACCTTCAGCAATAGCCAACGCATGACTAATTGCACGTTCACCAATCGGTAATTCACGACGAGTGGGTACGTTAAAAACAATTTTACGTAATGGCCTGCGAGGCTCTTCTTTGCGAGTTTTTAAACTATTAAAACTGTATAGACTATCTTGTGTCGCTTCTATCGCTTGACGAACTTTCCAATAAGTATCACGACCTTTGACGTGCAACTCTGCTAAGAAGCAAACAGCTTCCATTGAACCTGTTTCATTTAAGGTATTAATGGTTTTTTTGATTATTTGACGATACTGACGTTCGTCTAACTCACGTTCTTTACCACAACCAACGAGCAAAACTCGTTCGCTAAGAATATTAGGTACGTGATGTAATAATAACATCTGCCCCGATTTACCTTCTAAATCGCCTTTACGCAAAAGGTTGCTTATGTAGCCTTCACTAATTTCATCGAGCTGCTCTGCTGTTGAACTAAGACGACGAGGTTCAAATACACCCACAACTATACAAGCACTGCGTTGTTTTTCTGGACTACCGCTTTTTATTCCGAACTCCATGAGCTCTCCTTTTGCATTTAATGCGACTATAACTTGCTAAAATTAGTAAAAAATAGCACTCTTAACTATTCAAGTGATGGCGCTAAGGGCTATAATTATAGCTGCATTTATCAATTAAACTAATCTGTCGACTATATAGTTTAGTTATGAAAACGGCAAGTTTACTAGAAAAACTAGCTGATTGTCAGAAAAAACACAGTTTTAATGGGATCTTTTTGTGATCATTTTTCGTTATTTATTAAAAGAAGTGGCTAAAACACAACTCGCAGTATTTTTTGTGTTGATGACCATTTTTATTAGTCAAAAGTTTGTTCGAGTGTTGGGTGATGCTTCTGAAGGTAGCATTCCGGGACAAATGGTGATGATATTTATTGCACTTAAAATACCAGATTTAGCTGGCATGATGTTGCCGCTAAGTCTCTTCTTAGGTGTATTACTTGCCTATGGGCGCATATACGCTGATAACGAAATGACCGTATTGCATGCTTGTGGTGTAAGTGAGTGGTATGTAGTGCGGGTAACGTTAGTGCTAGCTTTTGTTACTGCAATTTTTACTGGTGTTTTTACTTTGTACTTAGCGCCTATGGCATCAGAATACCAATATCAAGTAAAAGAGGAGCTCGCAGCCGACTCTGGTCTTAGCTCATTAATAGCAGGGCGTTTTCAAAAAACAGGAAATGAACAAGCAGTCGTATTTATTCATGACAAAAACCGTGAAGATAATAGCTTTAATAAAGTGTTTGTAGCTCAGTTGCCCGATGAAAACCATTCTGAAGATAGCATCATTAATTCTAGTTTAGTTTATGCAAAGAAAGGGCAAGTATTCGAAGACGACTCAGGCTCTCAACGTTTGGTATTGTCTGAGGGAATGCGCTATCACAAAGATGCAGAAAATGGTGAGTTTCAGTCTGTTACTTTTGATAAATATTATATTCAAATTCAAGATCAAGAAGTGGAGCAAAAGCACCGAAAACTTAGCGCTTTACCTACTCAACAATTATTTAATTCAACGGATGAAAAATCAGCCGCCGAATATGGCGCTACAATTCAATGGCGTATAGCTTTTCCACTTGCCTGTATTATTTTAACTTTTATTGCAGTGCCATTAAGTGTGGTCAACCCAAGACAGGGGAAATTTGCAAAAATGCTTCCTGCGTTGATGCTGTTTTTAGGTTATTTTTTATTATTAACTTCAATGAAATCAGGTGTTGAACGGCAAGCTTTACCTTCTGCTATAGGGCTTTGGCCAATACATATTAGCGCTTTGTTTTTAGGTGTTATCTTATTAATGAAAGAGCGTAGCAGCGGTAGAAAATTCAAAGCAAAACTACCTAGTTTAAAGCGTAATGTTGCAAGTAGTGATAATGCTGAAGGCCAAAAACCATGAAGATATTAGATGTTTATATCGGCCGTATTGTTGCATCAACTACCTTTTTAACGCTAGCTGTTTTTGTTAGCGTTAGTGGCATCATAAAGTTTGTAGAACAAATGCGTGCGGTTGGTCGAGGTAATTATGATTTATCTCATGCGGCGCTTTACGTACTTTATGCGGTACCAAGAGATATCGAAGTGTTTTTCCCCATGTCAGCATTAATTGGCGGTTTAATTGGTATTGGTATGTTAGCGAGTAACAGTGAACTGGTCGTAATGCAAGCCGCAGGACTATCACGTTTAGATATCATTAAATCGGTCATGAAAACGGCAACTTTACTCATTATTATTTCTATGGCTGTAGGCGAATGGCTGGCTCCTCGTGGTGAGGCTACCGCGAGAGAAATTCGTGCTCAGGCGATTTCCGGTGGAAGTTTAATTTCAGCAAAAAATGGTGTTTGGGCTAAAGATGGTGACTATTTCGTTAATATAGGTGAAGTATTAGAGCAAGGGCAGTTGAAGAAAGTGCAAATATATCGTTTTAATGATGACCTCAAACTTGATAGTTGGCTTAGTGCTAGAACCGCTGTTTACCAAGATGACAAATGGTTGCTATCAGGTGTAGTTAATACTTGGTTAGATGAGAAAGAAATTAAGTCTGATGAAATAGAGCATCAAATTTGGCAGTCTTCATTAACGCCGGAAAAACTAGGCGTGGTAACAGTTAAACCTGAATCATTGTCACTACAAGGTTTGCTTGATTATTTAGATTATTTACAAGCGAATGAACAAGATCCAAGCCGTTATCAACTCGCCTTCTGGAGAAAACTAATACAACCGGTCACTGTAGCGGTAATGTTATTAGTTGCTTTATCATTTATCTTTGGGCCGCTTCGCTCTGTTTCTATGGGGGCGCGTATAATGATGGGGGTGGTAACAGGGCTCTTATTCTTTGTTTGTAATGAAGTGCTGGGTTCATTAAGCTTAGTTTATCAATTTCCACCAATAATAGGAGCAATTTCACCGAGTATATTGTTTATTGGTGCCGCGTGGTATTTTATGAATAAGAAGCCAACATAAAACAGGGGGTAGTTGCGAATTACGATGTTTTCGTAGCTCGCAACGATGAACTCAAATACTTCTATAATCTACCTTTATTTGCTTCTAACGATAAAACAACTATTTCAGTATCAGTTATCCTATCTTGCAAACTAAGTTTGTTTTTGCGATCAAATATTACTGTTAAATTACCTAGCCCAAGTAAAGTAGGTAATAAACGTTTCAAGCCCGTAACTTTATTTATACGTGTTCCATCTTGATTTTGTAAACGTAATCGCCACGCTTTCATTCCTAAAGTTTGGCCGCTTTTCGCCCAAAAGAAAATAAAGAAATAGGCTACACAAGCCAAACCAAGTCCATTCACTATGGTTACATATAAGATGGATGACTGCTGCAGATCACTCGCATGTTCAAAACCTTCATTGGGTATAATACCGAGATCAAAGCCAATAAAGAAAAGACCTACAAATAAAGCTCCTGCCACCATATAAACAGCAATAGCTATAAGAACATCGTAAACCCAAGAGCCAAAACGACGGCGAAATCCTGCACGAGGAAAGTGTTCTTGTGGGCAGTCAGTCATAATACGCTCGTAATACAGTAAAAATTTTCGCTAGTCTAACAAAATTTATCTAACAATAAGCAACATAATTTTATTTCCCATTAATTTCAACTAAACGGTTTTGTGATAAAACAAATAAACTACTCATTAGTAGAAGATAAATATCAAGGTCAATATTTTGCTTAAATAAGCAACATCCAAACGAAAAGCACGATAAAAACACTTGTCAACTAAGGTATTTCTCGTATAATGCCATCCTCTTCTTAATCAAATTTAGAAGACACTGTGTCGCCGGAGTGGTGGAATTGGTAGACACGACGGATTCAAAATCCGTTGCCTTCGGGCGTGACGGTTCAAGTCCGTCTTCCGGTACCAAATTACTAAGCCCTGATTCGAAAGAGTCGGGGTTTTTTTATTTCAGAAAAAAAATATTCTCAGTGATATTAAAAGGTTTTTTTCATGGCAGCTACAGCACACGCGCTTCACATATTGGTTAAGCATAAAGAAATTGCAGAAGATATTATTAAGCAATTAGCTAAAGGCGCTAAATTTCAAACGTTAGCTAAAAAATATTCGTCATGTCCGTCCGGTAAAAAGGGTGGTGATTTAGGTGAGTTTAAACGAGGTCAAATGGTACCTCAGTTTGATAAAGTAGCCTTTACTGGTGCAATACTAGAGCCTCAACTTGTTAAAACTAAATTTGGTTGGCATGTAATTAAAGTGCTTTACCGGACTTGATTTACAACTGTTTTGTTTGAAGTAGCGTTATTTTCAAAATTCCCCTTCTTAACGGACGTGTCGGTTCGATTCCGTCCACTGGCACCACCATTTCAAAGCCTTGCTCATGCTCTTTATTAGAGAGTGAGTGGGGCTTTTTTGTATCTGAAATTTGTAGTGATGGTAGCTAATTGATATCTTATATTCCTGCATTAACTTAGTTCGCCCAAGGAAGTCAGCTTGAAAAGAAGGGTAATAGGAATATTTACCATACTAGCGTTCGTTGGTAGTTTTTTACTTACCAACTATTTTAGCGACCACGTAGTTAGTTTGCATGCACAACTCAATAAAACCATTCATTGGATAGAGTCATTATTCGGCGATGCCCCAGAATTTAATAAGCCACCAGCTAATTCCGGGCTAACTATTACTAACCTTCAACCTAAAAACAAATATCAACATATAGAAGTGGGTAATGCTAGAGCCTGTAAAGATACTTCATTGGGTGAAGTGAAATATAAAAAGGTTGATGATGTTTATAGTTGGATTGATGAAAGGGGAATAGCAAATTTTAGCAGTACACCGCCCAATCAAGGTGAGTTTGAGTTATTAAACTATGCAGGTGAAAAGGTGTTTGATTATTTCTCCCTAGATCTCAACACTGCAAGCCTTCCATATGACTTTAACCAAAAGCTAACCTTAAAGCTCAACAAGTTATTTAAAGTCTATGGTCAGCTACTTGATAGGTCTTCTCTAAAGAAAGTGGAAATTAATCTTAGGATTTACGCATCGAAGATAGCATTTAACCAAATCAAAACTGAGCACAATATGCCTATTGGTGATAATACACCGGGCTTTTATAGTCATGCGACTAACCAAGCCCATCTATTACTTACTAATCAAGCAGCAACCATGAAAACAGCAACTCACGAAGCAACTCATGCTATTAACCGAGGTATTATTGGTTATAGTCCTAAATGGCTAAATGAAGGGTTGGCTGAGTACAGTGAAAATATTGAGGTTAAGGGGCAGGTTAGCAGTGTTTACCTTAACAAAAGCTGGACTAACAATAACCGAATATCTGCAAAGATATTACCTTTACATACCTTATTGTCTGCCACAAATAGTGATTGGGATTCTACATTAAGAAATCGACTTTATGCGACTAGTTGGGCATTTATTTATTTCATGATGGATAACCAACAAAGGAAAGGAATGCTGGCTAAAATTATAAGGAGCGAGCAACAAAACCTATGTGATGTAGCTGACTTACAGCAGGTAGAAAAGGTTATAGGTATGCCTGTTAAAGGGCTGCAAAAACAATTCGGCAATTGGGCTAAATCAAAACTTACAGTTCATACTATTTAATAATCAGCTTTGGGCTAGAGTCTGGGATTAAAATGCGCCAGCCGTGTATGATCAAGCAGCATAAGTCATATTTATTGTGGACTGCTCAAACTAAACTGAAGAACAGTTACCGTTTGATGTATGCATTCATTTGGCAAAGTATACAATACCTATTACTTGACACTCGTTACAATGCATCTTCAATAATCTACTTAATTAAGAGATAAAGAATAGCCTCACAATCTCAGTGAGTTTTAAGTCACATTTCCTATGTAATACATAACAATTTGTAACGGTTTGTTTCAAAATGTCATTTCATCGCAAAAAAAATGTAACTTAACTGATCCTTTTTGGGCTTTACTGCTACTTTACTTATAATGTTTCTATAATCCAAAATCATTAATATCAGGATGTATAATGAATTTAACCCGCGCCGCTTTAAAAAATCCCGCTGCTATTATTGTCATTGTCGCATTGGTAATGGTGTTTGGGTTAATGAGTGTTTTCAAATTACCTATTCAATTAACGCCAGACATTGAACAGCCACAAATTAATATTTCTACCGGTTGGCGAAGTGCCGCCCCTTCTGAAATGGAATCGGTGATCATTGAGCCGATTGAAAATGTGGTTAAGAACACCCAAGGTGTAACTAAGGTAACAACTAATATTCGACGTGGCTTTGGCAATATCACCCTAACTTTTGATGTTGGCGCAGATATGCAAAAGGCTATGCTTGATGTTATTAATAACCTTAATCAAGCACCACCCATTCCTCTTGATGCTATGGATCCTATAGTGTCAGCGGGTGGCGGCCGAGGCGGCCCTAATACCGCTTCTTTAATGATAAAAACCTTACCTGATAACCCTGCTCAAGATTTAGGCAAATATCAAAAATTAATAGAAGATGTTGTTCGTCCACGATTTTCTCGTATTCAAGGCATGGGACAGGTGAACTTACAAAGTCAGCGCCCTAGAGAACTAAGAATTACTTTTGATCCTTTGCGAACGGCTTCATTAGGCTTATCTCTTTCAAGTATTAGTTCAACTATTGCACGCGCAAGTGATGTTTCTGCGGGGGTCGCTAATGTTGGCAGACGGCAATACACAGTGCGTTTTTCAGGGCAATATGATGTAACAAACTTAACTGAAATGATCATTGGATATAGCGGTGAACGACCAATATATTTGAAAGATATAGCCACAGTTGAAAATACCCTTGTTGATCGTTTTGGCTTTAATATGAGAAGTGGACAACCTTCTTATTACTTCACTTTGAAACGCCAAAACGATGCTAATACGGTGGCACTGTTAGATGAAATAAATATTGCGGTTAAAGAGCTTAACGAAGGGCCAATGAAAGAAGCTGGATTGGTTATTGAACTAAGTTTTGATTCTTCTGTACATATTCGTAATGCCTTGAAGCTGGTACAAAATAACCTTGGATTAGGCATTGTTCTAGCCTTAATCATTCTTTGGCTATTTTTACGTGGTTGGAGAAATATTTTAATCATAGCAGTAACCATTCCAATTTCTTTAATGGTCGCTTTTGTTGCGTTAAGTGTATTTGAACGTAGTTTAAATGTTATTTCTTTAGCAGGTTTAGCCTTCTCTGTTGGTCTAGTATTAGACGCTGCCATCATAGTACAAGAAAATATAGTGCGGCTACGTGGTTTAGGTATGGACGGCAAAAAAGCAGTCATGCGCGGTGCTTTACAAGTTACTGGCGCACTGTTTGCGTCAACAGCTACCAGTGTCGCAATATTCTTGCCTATTCTATTCATGGCAGGAATTGAGGGGCAGTTGTTTTCTGATTTAGCGCTGACACTTTCTATCGCCGTTATCGCTTCTCTTGTTACGGCTATCACTATCTTACCTATTGCGAGTCGGTATTGGCTCAAATCTCAAAATGATATTGATCCCTTTGCCCATTACTGGGAAAAACTCACTAGCTTGGTGATGCGTTTAACCAATACACAAACTAAACGGTTTAGTTGGATTTCCTTTTTATTAGGAGGCTCTATTCTAGTCATTGTTCTATTGATGCCTAAAACAGATTTTATGCCTCGAGCGCCAATAGACGGCTTCTTTTTTAGCTTAAATATGCCACCGGGTGGTAATGTTGAGTTTATTGAAAAAGAAATGGCATCCTTGGTTAAAGAAAGATTAGCGCCTTACCTTTCAGGTGAAAAATCACCAAAAATAAAAAGTTATAATTTTTATTCTTTTGGCTCAGGAGCAACAGGCGGATTCATATATTCTGATGATCCAACACGTGTTGAAGAGTTGATGGAAGTCATTCGAACCGAAGTTTTGGGAGGTTTACCAGATACACAAGTGTTCTTGTTTCGAGGATCAATGATTAATGTTTCAGGTGGAGGTAATGGTCGAACGGTTGAGATTAATGTACAGGGTCCTGATATTGAAAGTTTAATGTCAGTGGCACAAGTAGGCATTGATGCTATTAATGAAACAATGGAGGGTACTACAGCCTTTCCAAATCCAGGCTTAAGTTTATCCGAGCCTGAATTAAAACTGACGCCTAATGATCAACGAATTACTCAAGCGGGGTTAACTCGTCGCGATGTTGCTAATGCACTTCGCGCATACACCAGTGGTTTATTCATTGGTGAATACTTTGACGGTAACGATAGGGTAAACGTTATTTTACGAGGTGAGAAGTGGAACACTCCTGATGAATTAGCGGCTTTGCCCATTCATTCACCTTTAGCAGGTATTCAAACGATAGGCGAATTAACTTCTCTTTCTAGAACTGCTGGGCCAACGAGCTTAAGACGTGTTGATGGTAAAAGAACCATTAGTATCCAAATTTCTCCTCCTGCAACCATGTCGTTAGAAGAGGCGTTAATTACTATTAATGAAAAAGTTATTCCTAAAATGGAAGATCAACTGCCTATTGAAGCTTCCATTCAACTAAGTGGTAACGCAAATAAAATGGCTGCGGCAATTAGCGATATGATTCAAAACTTCATTTTAGCGTTAGTTATTCTGTTCCTTTTAATGACTGCATTATTTAAATCACCTAAAGATAGTCTATTAGTGTTACTTGTTATGCCACTAGCGGTTGCAGGCGGAGTTATTGGCTTAAATATACTTAATTTAGTGACTTACCAATCTTTAGATTTATTGACTATGATTGGCTTTATTATTTTACTTGGTTTAGTGGTAAATAATGCCATTTTAATTGTTGATCAAACTAGACAGGCTGAGAAAGATGGGATATCAAGAAGGCGTGCGGTAGCTCAAGCTATTCGTATTCGCGCAAGACCGGTATACATGAGCACATTAACGAGCCTGTTTGGTATGTTGCCATTAATGATAATGCCTGGGGTTGGCAGTGAAATATACCGTGGTCTTGCGACAGTTATTGTTGGTGGTATGTTTATCAGTGCCATTTTTACCTTAGTGTTATTTCCAAGCTTATTGAGGTTTGGTGAAAAGTCATCGAGTGATGCAAACAATCAAGACAATAATGTAGAAGATTTACAATCGGAACTTCAAGCAACACCATCATTACAAGCCAAAATTAGTTAAATAGAAGCTAGAGAGATTTATGTTTAATAGAGCAATGTTTAAAAAAGCGAAGTTTAGTAAGAATATAGTTAGAAAAATAGCTATTAGTTCAGCTGCCTGCCTTTTAATGGTGAGTTCTTTATCAAATGCTGCTGAGGCTCCAGCAAGTCCTGTTGAAATAGATACAGTAACAGAAATTTCTTTGGCAGCTACAGCAGATTTAATGGGAACTCTGCATAGTCGTTCATACGTCAATATTACCGCGGGTGTGAGTGGCCGATTAGAGTGGTTGCAAGAACCTGGTGTAATGGTTATGCAAGGTGACGTATTAGCAAAAATGGACTTATTGCCTCTGCAATTGAAACAGGCAGAACAAAAAGCACAAATTAAACGAGCGACAATCAACTCGCGCTATTTCAATAATGAATTACAACGCTTGCAAAAGTTAAGGCAAACGAATTCAACCTCGCAATTTCAATTGGATCAAACTAAATCTCAGTACGAATTAGCCCAAGCAGATATAGAAATTGCTAATTTAAAGCTAAAACAGATTGAAGATGAGCTGCGAAGAGCTACTGTGAAAGCGCCGTTTGATGGCGTAGTAACTGAGCGTGTTGTACGTGCGGGTACAGATATAAATCGTAGTGATGTATTATTGAAATTACTTGATACTGAACATTTAGAAGTGCGCTTATATGTGCCAGTTAAATATTTAGCCTACGTTCGCAAAGGGCTTGAATTGAATTTACAAGCAATAGGGCAGTCAATTTCTACTAGGGTGACTTCAGTGATCCCTAGCACTGATCCTCTGTCACAAACCTTTGAAGTTAGAATTCAGATACCGGAGCATTTAAATGAATTTTGGACTGCTGGGCAATTAGTGAAAGTTACCGTACCTGTTCAAGATGCTCACCCGAGTTTAACTGTACACCGAGATGCACTTATATTACGTAAAGACGGTACTTATGTTGTTAAGGTTGATGCTGAAAACAAAGCGCATCGATTACTGGTTAAAGTGGGTAAAGGCACATTTGATCGCGTAACTATTGAAGGTGATTTGCACAGTGGTGACAAAATTGCCATTCGTGGCGCTGAAAGGTTAAAAGAAGGGCAAAGTGTTATTGTTCAATAATCATTGAAATGATAAATAACCTGCCCATTAATCTGCTTAAAAAACAGTTTACTATCTAGATAAAATTTAAATGTATTGATTATAAATATGTAAATGAACTTTCGTTACACATTTTTATTTAAACTTTCCAAGCATTAAGATAAGTTAATGCCAGCTACATTAACTTATTTTAGGAATTTTTATGAAACTAGCCTCTCTAGCACTACACCATGGGTACGACTCTGAAGCCACAACTAAGGCTGCAACGACACCTATTTATCAAACCACCTCTTATACTTTTGATAGTACCCAGCATGGGGCTGATTTATTCGATCTAAAAGTTCCTGGTAATATATATACTCGGATCATGAATCCAACTACCGATGTGTTGGAGCAAAGAGTTTCACAAATGGAAGGAGGCCTTGCTGGGTTAGCTGTTGCCTCAGGCATGGCTGCAATTACTTATGCAATTCAGGCTATTACTTCGGTAGGTGACAATATTGTTAGCACAAGTCAGTTGTATGGCGGTACTTATAATTTATTTGCACACACACTGCCAAGGCAAGGTGTAAACGTTAAGTTTGCTTCTGGCGATGATTTAGCCACATTTGACCAATTAATTGATGAAAACACCAAAGCTGTATTTTGTGAATCTATTGGTAATCCCGCAGGTAATGTCATTGATCTTGAAGGGTTAGCCAAAATAGCGCATAAGCATGGCGTCCCTTTAATCGTTGATAATACCGTTGCAAGTCCAGCTTTGTGTCGCCCTTTTGAACATGGTGCTGATATTGTTGTTCATTCTTTAACTAAATATATTGGTGGTCATGGCACGAGCATTGGTGGAATGATTGTAGATTCGGGTAAATTTGACTGGGTTGGAAACAAAAATAGATTTCCAATGTTAAATGAACCTGATCCTTCTTATCATGATGTTGTTTATACCGAAGCTTTAGGTGAAGCTGCTTATATTGGTCGTTGTCGTGTGGTACCACTTCGTAATACAGGAGCAGCGTTAGCTCCACACAGTGCATTTTTGATTATGCAGGGGTTAGAAACTTTATGTTTACGCATGGAACGCCACTGTGAAAATGCTCTAAAAGTAGCTGAGTATCTTAATAACCATGAAAAGGTAAACTGGGTCAATTACGCTGCTTTACCGGAAAGTCCTTATAATGCAATTTGTCAAAAAATGACGAGTGGAAAAGCCTCTGGCATATTAAGCTTTGGCATAAAAGGCGGTAGCGAAGCTGGCGGCAAATTTATTGATGCCCTTGATATGATTTTACGTTTGGTAAATATAGGTGATGCCAAATCGCTTGCCTGTCACCCAGCTTCAACAACGCATAGACAATTAAATCCAGAAGAGCTTAAATCTGCTGGTGTTCCTGAAGACTTAGTTAGAATTTCTGTTGGTATTGAGCATATTGACGATATTATTGCTGATATTGAACAAGCATTAGAAAAAGCATAGATATAACTTAACATTTCAAGTTATATAAATTGCATATTTTGTGAATTAAAGGCTTATAGTCGCTATACTATAAGCCTACTTGGGAATTGTATTTAAAAATCATTCTCACAACTTCACATAGCTTTAGGCAACTTAATGATAAATAATGATCTTCTTCGTCGAATCAGTACGATTTTTGATTTTAATGATGAAAAAATACTCAACGTGTTTGAGTTAGGCCAATGCTTGATTACTACTGAACAGTTGACGGCTTTCTTTAAAGAAAAAGACGAAAGTACTTATACCGCTTTGTCAGATGGTGAATTAGCGAGTTTCTTAAACGGCTTAATCATTGACAAAAGAGGAAAACAAGATGGTCCTGAGCGTATAGCAGAACAAGTGCTAAGCAATAATGCTATTTTTAATAAGTTAAAAATAGCATTATCGTTAAAAGCAGATGAGGTCATTGCTATTCTTGAGTTAGCCGACCTAAGTTTAGGTAAATATGAGCTAAGTGCATTTTTTAGAAATGTTAATAATAAACATTATCGAGAGTGTAATGATGACGTACTGTCTACTTTCTTAAAAGGCTTAAAAATCCATTCACAGCAGTAGTCTGTTTTTTCTATATTTTCCTGAGATAACTATGTCATTTTCAAAACTTGGATTATCTGATCCTATTTTAAAAGCGGTAGCTGATTTAGCTTACGCCGAGCCTACCGAAATTCAAAAACAGGCGATACCTGTTGTTTTATCAGGAAAAGACCTTATTGCTGCTGCGCAAACGGGGACAGGAAAAACAGCGAGTTTTGTTTTACCACTATTGGAAATGCTTGATAGTGATCGCAAACTGCGCGGAAAACGTATTCGTGCGCTTATTCTTACCCCTACACGTGAGCTGGCGGTACAAGTTGAATCGAGTATTAGTCAATACAGTAAATATTTAAACCTTAGTTCTATGGCGATGTATGGCGGTGTTGATTCTGCACCTCATAAACAGCGCTTGATATGGGGTGTTGATATCATAGTAGCAACTCCCGGTAGGCTGCTAGATATGGCACACCAGCGTGCCTTACACTTTGACGAACTTGAAGTGTTAGTATTAGATGAAGCAGATAGAATGCTTGATATGGGGTTCATTGACGATATCAATAAAATTATTGAACGCCTGCCTCGAGAGCGTCAAAATTTATTATTTTCTGCGACCATTTCTGATGATGTTCGCTCTTTAGCTAAAAGAGCCATTAATAATCCTGTAGAAATTTCAATTTCTCAAAACAGTGCTACAAAGCCAAAAATAGCTCAATGGTTGGTTACCACAGATAAAGGCAATAAATCTGCATTATTAAGTCATTTAATTAAAGATCTGAAGTGGCAACAGGCGCTTATATTTATTGAAACAAAACATGGTGCAGCAAAATTAGTTAGTCAGTTAGAAAAGCGTGGCATTCAAGCTGAGTCAATTCATGGTGGAAGAACGCAGGCGGTTCGTGAAAAAATATTGAGTGACTTTAAAACAGGCAAAATTAACTTTTTAGTAGCGACCGGAATAGCAGCACGTGGTCTTGATATAGGTGAGTTGGCTCGTGTAGTTAACTATGATTTGCCTGACCAAGTAGATGATTATATCCATAGAATTGGGCGCACAGGTAGAGCAGGAGCTTATGGAGAAGCGGTATCCTTTGTTTCAAAAGATAACTTTAGAAATTTATGTGCAATTGAAAGTCGTTTAGGTCATGTTATTGAGCGGAAAGAAATTGACGGTTTCCCAGTTAAAAAAGTGGTGCCAGTCTCTATTTTGAATTATGTACCTAAAAATAAGCGTACCTAAAAAAGTACTATCGAAGGAAGTTTATAAGCAAGTCCCCTATGAAAAACTACTCTATGAAGAAAAGTTTATCAATTCTATTGGCTTTATTATTTGCCCTCTACATTGTGATTTTTTCATTTTTGCAAAGCACACCAAATTTTGAAGAGTATGCTGCAGGCGATGAGAGAAAAACTGTATTCTTTAATTATTTTACACCGCTTATTGATGAAAAAAATAAACAAATAGCACGTACCAGAAAAAAACTGCTGCTATGGAATCAAAGTAGAAGGGATATAGCTTGGTGGGACTCACGTACAATAGATGATTTGGCTATTCAATATAGAGTGAAAAATTTTAGTATTGATGATGACGCCTCTTGGCAAAAGCTGTTAGTCAATGTTGACGTGATTCCGCCATCTCTTGTATTGGCGCAAGCTGCCAATGAAAGTGCTTGGGGAACATCAAGATTTGCCAAGTTAGGTAATAATTATTTTGGTCAATGGTGTTTTGAGCATGGCTGTGGCCTTGTTCCTCAACAAAGAGACTCAGACAAAGCTCATGAAGTAGCTGCTTTTGATTCACCGCAAGAGTCTCTTGAAAGTTATATGCAGAATTTGAATAGTCATCCTGCTTATCAATCACTACGTAATATTCGCAATCAGCTTCGTACGGAAAATCAACCAGTAACTGGTTTTGCTTTAGCGGCAGGATTAACTAAGTACTCTGAACGGGGCGAAGAATATATAAAAGAGTTACGCTCAATGATAAAGTTTAATAAGCTTTCTAGCTTTGATAAGAGCATTAATAACAATTAATAAATAGGTATAAGCGAAGAAAGTTAAACTATGATAAACTTCGCGGCCGGATTTTAATACAGAAGTAAACGCTATGATTATGTCACTTATACGCTGGCCAATAGGCCGCCTTATTTTATTAATTAACTTTATCTTTTCGCCAAAATCACCTAAAAGAACGCTTGAAGAGCAACAAAAGGTTGATGCGAAAACTCAAAACTTAAGCTTGTACCAATTACCGAGTTGCCCTTTTTGTGTAAAGGTTCGTCGTACAATGAAGCGTGAAGGTTTGAACATAGAGTTGCGTAATATCAACCAAAAGAATGACTACCGCGAAGAGCTTATTCGTGAAGGTGGTAAACGTACTGTACCTTGTTTACGTATTGAGAAAGCTGATGGGCAAGTAGAATGGCTTTATGAATCAAGCATTGTGGTTGCGCATATGCAACAACTCGTAAAAGCAGCATAACTGTTCGCTTATCAAACTTAATTTCTTTAGTTTACCTTTAAAATAGTTCATTAACCTGAAATTATTCTCTCTCTATCTGTGTCTAATAATTCAAGTACTTTACTAGGTATAAGTTATTAGATGCTGATATGTTAATTAAAATCCCTCAAAAAAATCATCTCAATGATTCCAATGTTACTAAAGAATCAATTTATCTTGAACGTCGCAGTTTATTAAAAAAAATGGGCTTTTTAGGCGCTGGTGCGCTGATGAGTTCAGCAATACCACAAAATGCCAAAGCTGGATTTTTTAGTGACCATGATGACTCTACCTTTGAAACTAAGCCACTTAATTATATTAAAGACACTCTTAACCAAGCGTTATTGAAAACGCCTGAACAAAAAGTTATTTCACATAATAATTTTTATGAATTTGGCACTAAAAAAGATCAACCTATAGAATTGGCACAAGATTTTGAAGTTGAACCTTGGCAATTGAAAGTATCAGGCGAGTGTAATCACCCTATAACACTCGATTATGATGACTTAACTAAAATGTTTCCATTAGAAGAGCGTATTTATCGACTGCGCTGCGTTGAAGCTTGGTCAATGGTTATCCCTTGGATAGGCTTTTCTTTGGCAAATTTATTGAAAAAAGTTATCCCTAATTCTCGCGCAAAATATGTTGCTTTTGAAACTTTGTATGATCCTGAGCAAATGCCTGGACAAGCAAGTAGACGTTTAGGAGGCGGTATTAAATACCCCTATGTGGAAGGATTAAGAATAGATGAAGCGATGAATCCATTAACGTTAATGAGTGTTGGTTTATATGGGAAAACACTGCCACCGCAAAATGGAGCTCCCATTCGTTTGGTGGTTCCGTGGAAATATGGATTTAAAAGCATTAAATCTATTGTAGGTATTAAATTACTAGAACATCAGCCGCCTACTACATGGAATAAATTAGCGTCAAAAGAGTATGGGTTTTACGCCAATGTTAACCCTAATCATGACCATCCTCGATGGAGCCAAGCGAGTGAGCGCCATATCACAACCGGTGGATTGTTTTCGAGAAATCGCATCGCTACATTGCCTTTCAATGGCTATGGAGAAGAAGTCGCTGATTTATACCGAGGTATGGATTTATCAAAGCATTACTAGTTAGTATTAAAATAGCCTCTGAAATATATCTATCATGACAAGCAAAACTATAGTTTTTTTCTTCAAGACCCTCATTCATGCCGGCGCTTTGTTACCCCTAGTTAATTTATATTTATTAGCCTATTGGGATGAATTAGGTGCAGATCCCGTTGAAACAGTTATTCATTTTACCGGGATAGGCGCACTTAACTTATTATTATTAACCTTATGTATTACTCCTCTAGCGAAAATTACTAAACAAGGTTATATATCAAAAGTTAGACGTGCTTTAGGGTTGTATGCCTATACTTATGCAGTATTTCATCTGTTCAATTTTCTTGCTTTTGAAGTGCAATTTGATGGCGCTTTGTTTGCTAATGAAATTATTAAACGCCCGTATATTACGGTTGGCATGCTAGCTTTTGTTTTGCTTACCGCTTTAGCCTTAACCTCTATCAATAAACTAAAGCGAAAAATGGGTAAATCGTGGCAAAGTTTACACAACGTTAGTTATCTAATTATTCTACTTGCTACCATTCATTTTTATTGGTCGGTGAAATCAGAATTAACATCGCCACTGTTTTATTTTGTGCTTGTTATATTGTTGTTGTTATTTAGATATAAAAAGATTAAACGTTTAGTTTTATCTCTGTTTGCTTAAATTTATATTTAAAAATAGTGTTTGAACGTTTAAACCTATTCTATAATCATGTCTTGTACATAGATATAAGTGGATGTTTTAAAAACTAGGTAAATAAATGGCAGAATTAATTTGGAATGAAGGGATGAGTGTCGGCATTGATGCCATTGACGAAGATCATAAACAGATCATTGCCATACTCGCTAAATTAACCTCAACTCATACTGGAAAAATTTCAAAACAAGATATTAAAGGCATTTTTTCAGAGCTTGAACAATATGTTGTATTGCATTTTGCTCGAGAAGAAGCAATATTGGAAAAAGCTTGTTATGAAGATATTACTGCGCATAAAGCAACTCATCAAAAGTTTATTGACCAGTTACCTGTACTTAAGCAGCAATGGCTAACAGAGGATAACTTAGCTTGCAGTGAACGAATAGTGGCTTTTTTACATCATTGGATTGTTAATCATATTTTGGAAGATGATTTTGATTATATACCCACATTATTTAACTCTTCTCATTCTATTGTTAATCGGTTAAAACGTGATGAGCCAGATTCATCAAACAACTCTTTGCTCGCAAAATTTTCACTCCTTCTTTCTAAAAAAGTTAAACTGAGTAAACGGGTTTTTATTACAACCTTTATTCCTGTTGTGGGGGTGCTACTACTGAGTTTGGTGGTTTTAAAAGATCACTATCAACATTATAAAAATATGTCCCTATTGCTAGGGTTAAATAATGTCATTATACAGGTGAATGAAATTAGTCATTCGCTGCAAGCTGAACGGGGACTTTCTTCTGGTTTAGCAAGCTCCAATCATCAAAACTTTACTAAGCAGTTATTAAAACAACGTTTAATAACCGATCAAGCCATTGCTAAGTTTTTAGTATCGATAAACAACGAAGTAGATTTTTCGGTGCAAAAAAACATTCAATTTTATTCTGAAAATGTTCGCAGTAACTTCAATGAGTTAGCTATTTATAGGCAAGATTTAGATAACAAGTCAGTAAGTTTTCTTCAAATTTATCAATCTTATACCTATTTAATTGAACAGCTATTATCTATCTCAGAGAATTTAATTCATGTAGATATGAATTCAGAGCTGGCTAATAATATTTCAACCATTAGTTCTATATTAGTGTTCAAAGAATATATGGGACAAATAAGAGCTTTAGGGATGAATATGGTAAGTGGCAATAATCGAGATATTTATAGTAATTTAGATATTAGTTTATTGGTTGGTAAACAGCTCAATGCTTTAAGGGTCTTCCACTACTCAGCAAACAACCAACAGAAAAAATTATGTATAGATTTTTGTGATGAAAAAATCCATGTACAAACGCTTAAACAAGATTTTTTGTATGTTATGGATAACCAAAATAGCAAGCAGCGAGGTAAAGCTTGGTTTGGTTTAATGTCGGGAAAAATTGATCAATTAAAAACGTTATCCGATAGTTTAACTTCAAACTTTACTGATACCCTTTCAGCAGAAACTCAAAGATTAAGAATTATTTATTTCGCTATATTTTCTGGTTTGTCTGTGTTTTTGTTAGGTGCAATTCTGTTTTCCTCCATTTTAAATTTTAGCATTATCAATCCTATAAGGCGTATTACTGATGCATTAAATAGTATGGCAAGAGGCCGTCGAAATATTCACTTTAATAATATCGTCGAAAATGATGAAATTGGGGCCATACAGCTTGCTTATGAAAAGTTGCGTCGTAGATTATTGCAAATAGATATATTTCAAGCCGTTGTTGATAGTCAAAAAAAAGAAATTGAATATAGAAAATCTCTACAAGAACATTTTGAGGTTTTAGCTTTTACTGATGCATTAACCGGTGCTGTAAATCGTCATCAATTCAATAAAGTACTAGCAGAAGAAATTTCACGGGCTGATTATGAGCAACAGCCCTTGTCTATATTGTTGCTTGATATAGATTACTTTAAAAATATAAACGACAGCTTTGGACACGGCGTTGGCGATGAGGTGTTAATTATGTTTTATAAAGCATGTAAAGATGCAGCGAGAGTTGATGATGTTGTCGCGCGCATTGGTGGAGAAGAGTTTGTAATTGTTTTACCAAAAACTAACGCTAATAGTGCTTATTTATTTGCAGACCGTTTAAGAGAAAAAATTCAGCAGCTTGATATTGTTATTGATGATAACGCTATTAAGTTCACGGTAAGTATTGGTGTTAGTCAGTGGCAGAAGGATTCATTTTCTTGCGCAGAGGAGTTTGTAGCAAATGCGGATAAGTCACTCTATCAAGCCAAAGAACAAGGACGAAATAAAGTTGTTGGCCAATAGCTTAAAATAATTTTATACCAATTGAATTAATTCTCGCTAAGTGGTGTATTCATTATTTCAATTGGTATTAGTAATCTAACTCACTTTTACTACAACTGGTCGCAATTACTTCCCCAAAATTGTACTTATTTTATTAAGCGCTTGTCGTTAAAGGTGAAACATAATATTCTTTTTGGGTCTAATCCAATTCTATCTAATAACGATAAAAATAAAACGATAGTTTGTTATTATCTCAAGGAATATCAATGAACAAAACCCCCATTAAATTAAGTTTAGCTGTGGCCGCTGCGTTACTTAGTCTAACTGCTTGTCTACCTAATGAAAAACAAGATGATAAAATTACAATAAATAAAAACCCATTCCCAAGTACTTATCAGGCATTACCACAACAAAATACCTTGTTTACCAACGCTACCGTTTTAACGGGTACAGGAGAACGACTTGATAATGCAGATGTGCTTATTATTGATGGAAAAATCAAACAAGTTGGTGTTGATTTAACTGCAACAAATGTCGAAATTATTGATGCACAAGGAAAATGGGTCACACCAGGTATTATTGATGTACATTCTCATCTTGGTGTTTACCCAAGCCCAAGTGTTGAATCACATTCTGATGGCAATGAAATGACGTCACCCAATACGTCAGAAGTATGGGCTGAGCACAGTATTTGGCCACAAGACCCAGGCTTTCAAGCTGCCAGAGCAGGCGGGATAACAACCTTGCAAATTTTACCTGGCTCTGCCAATTTATTTGGTGGTAGAGGGGTGACCTTACGAAACGTCCCGAGTCATACTATGCAAGGCATGAAGTTTATTGATGCACCTTATGGATTAAAAATGGCCTGTGGTGAAAACCCTAAACGGGTTTATGGTAAAAGAAAACAGACACCTTCAACGCGTATGGGAAATGTAGCAGGTTACAGGGCAGCTTGGGCTGAAGCTACAGAGTACAAACGTGCGTGGAATAAATATGATAGTGATTATGCCTCAGGTAAAAATCCTGAAGCACCTGTAAGAGATTTAGAGTTAGACACCTTAATGGGCGTACTAGACGGTGATATTTTAATTCATAATCACTGCTATAAAGCGGAAGAAATGGCTGTGATGATGGATATTGGCAAAGAGTTTAACTATCACTCAGGCACTTTTCATCACGGTATAGAAGCCTATAAAATCGCTGATAAATTAGCTGAAAATGCAAATTGTGTTGCAATGTGGCCAGATTGGTGGGGTTTCAAAATGGAAGCTTACGATATGGTTGAAGAAAATGTAGCAATAGTTGATGCAGTAAAAAACTCATGCGCTATTGTTCATTCTGATTCTAAAACTACTATTCAACGATTGAATCAAGAAGCAGGTAAGGTGTTATACCGAGCCAACGACAATGGATTTAACCTAAAAGAAGAAGATGCAATAAAATGGATCACCGCTAACGCTGCTAAGTCATTGGGCATTCACGATAAAACGGGTAGTTTAGAAGCGGGTAAAAATGCTGATGTCGTGTTATGGAATTCAAGCCCATTCAGTGTGTACGCACATGCAGAACAAGTATTTGTTGACGGTGCGAAAGTGTATGACCGTTTTGATGAAAAATATCAGGCGAAAAGCGATTTTCTGTTAGGGCAAGAGTAGGAGATAACTAATGAAACAGATTCAAATAAACAAAATATATATCACCTTAAGCTCTTTAGTGAAAGCATCTATTGCTGCCTTAGTTTTAGTTACAGGTGCAGCACAAGCTAAAAGCACAGCTATTACTAATGCCACAGTTTATACGGTTGCTGGCCAAGGTATTTTAGAACAAGCGGCGGTTATTATTGATCAAGGAATAATTACTCAAGTTTATTCAAAACAAGATACTCCTGAAAATTTTGAAGTGGATGAAACTATTGATGCTAAGGGAAGAATACTAACACCTGGTTTTATTGGTAGTATGAATGCTTTAGGCTTAGTCGAAGTTAATGCTGTATCAAAATCGCGTGATGACAAAGATAAAAAAGCGGATATTACCTTTGATGCGAGCTTAGCGTTTAACCCTAAATCAACCTTGATTGCTTATACGCGTAAAGGCGGGATCACTAGTAATATAGTAGCACCGCATCGAGGTGAGGAATTGTTTTCAGGGCAAACTTTTGCGGTTGATCTATCAGGAGAGTTTACTAGCATTATTGAAAAACAAAATGCGGTATTAGTTTATTTAGGCGCAGAAAGTAAAGGCTCTAGAGCGAAAAAGTTACAAGCACTAGATTATAAATTTGCAGATGCTAAAAAGTCTTTAACGAAGAAAAAGAGCAAAGAAGATCAGAAAGAAGTTAAAGAGCCAAAGCGTGATGAGCAAGTTATTTATGCATTGCTAGCAGGTGAAAAGCCATTGTTAGCTTATGCCAACAGAGCAACTGATTTACTGGCTTTATTAGCACTAAAAGAAAAGTATGGTATTGATTTGGTGCTAGTTAGTGCCAGCGATGCTGTACTTATTGCCGATGAAATAGCCGCAGCTAAAGTGCCTGTTATTTTAAGCTCAATTGAAAACTTACCAACTAGCTTTGACTCATTACATGCTTCGTTAACTCATATGGCAACATTAGCAAAATCAGGTGTTAAAATTATTTTAGCGCCTAAAGGCGAAAGTCATAACTTAAATCAATTACGCTATGATGCAGGGGTTGCTGTTGCCAACGGTTTGCCTAGAGGTGACGCTTTCTCAGCGCTGACAGCGAATATAGCTGATGTTTTCAAACTTAACTCGGGTCGCATTGCTGTAGGTAAAAATGCTGATTTAGTGTTATGGAGTGGCGACCCCTTTGAATTAAGTACTAAAGTAGATTTAATGTGGATTAAAGGTAATCAAGTTTCTACGCAATCTCGCCAAGATGCCTTGCGGAATCGTTATACAAAAGAAACAAATATGCCTAGAGCTTATTCAAAGTAATATAATTTTCTAACATTATTATTATAACCCAAAGGTAGGGAAAATTTCCCTACCTTTTTTTGATCATAAGATGCTCATTTATACGAATACTTTCTTAGTTCGAAAAAATCACCTAAAACACTAGTTAGAATGTTCTTTTCTTGTTGTAAAAGGCCTCACAATTTCTCTTTACCTCCCTTTCTCCTCCTTAAATTGAGAAATTAAGTGTGTTTTTTACTAATACCCTTAAAAATAAAAAGTGTTTTGTTTTAGTGTGTTACTAAGTTTGTTGCATAAAAAGTGTAACTATTTTCTGTTTTACTCTAGCCAAACGAAAAAATAAGAGGTATGGTTTGACTTGTCTTATGACAGCGTTGTCATATTTTTTTAAAGCAATAATGACAGCGCTGTCGCAAAACTAGAATAAAATATTATTAATGTATAAAAATACATTTTCAAAAAAACAAACGTGTGTAAGGGAAAGTCGATGTCATCTAAAACATTTAAGAAAGGCGTATTAGCGAGTTCAATCGCTTTAATCCTAGCCGGTGGTACTGCACCAATGGTTATGGCTGCCGAAAAAGCTGCAGAAAAAGAAATTGAAGTAATTCAGGTTACAGGTTTACGTGGTAGCCTTAAAGCTAACGTTAATGCTAAGCGTTTTTCAGATAGCGTTGTTGATGTTATCAGTGCAGAAGACATTGGTAAGTTCCCTGACAAAAACGTTGCAGAGTCTTTAGCACGTATTCCAGGTGTTACTATTCAACGTCAATTTGGTGAAGGATCTTCAGTATCAATTCGTGGTGCAGGTGCAGAATTCACTAAAACGACTTTAAACGGTCAAAACGTTGCTTCAACTGGTTGGTTTGTACTTGAACCAGCAAAACGTAGTTTCAACTATGAATTATTACCTTCTGAAATTGTTGGTAAGTTAGAAGTATATAAATCAGCACAAGCTGATATCGTTGAAGGTGGTGTTGGTGGTACAGTTGTTGTTAATACTCGTACACCGTTAGAAATGGATGCAAATACTGCTTATGCATCAATTGAAGCACAATATTCAGATGATTCAGAATCAACTGATCCTCAATTTTCAGGTATGTATAGCTGGAAAAATAATGAAGAAAACTTTGGCGTAATGGTTTCGGCTGTTATGCAAGAGCGTCAATTACAGCGCCAAGGTAACGAAGCGTTCTGGGAATGGGGTGCAGGCCCTGTTGCTTTTGAACAAGATCGTAAGCGTTCAGCATTCACTGCTGCACTTGAGTGGGCTCCAACAGAAAATTTATCTTTTGTATTAAATGCGATGGATATGCAAATGGAAGCAGATAACACAAACTATGCTTTATGGTTAACTCAAGGAGATACTTCTTGGTCTGGTAATACACCTGAAGAATGTTTAGGTGGTGATTGTGTTGACCCTCGTGGTACTGCAGTAAAAGGTCAATTAGCTACGGGTTATTATCAAGCACGTCCTCGTGAAGCAACGATGAACTCAGACGTATTAGATTTACAAACCACTTATGAAGGTGATTCATTCACCTTGGAAGTTCAATTTGGTAAAACTACGTCTACAGGTGGTACTGATTTTGAAATGGTTGTTGATGACGGTGTGAACACTCCAATTGTTGGTGGTGGTTATGACTTTACCAATGGCAAACAAACTTGGGACTTACCAAATGGTATTGGTGGTCAATCAATGGCTGATTATGACCCAGGCTCATTACTAATGGGTACAGGATCAGCATTTAACAAAACACCAAAAACTGATGAAGAAACTTATTTCCAAGCTGATTTTGAATATCAATTAGATGGTGATTTCATTAGTAGTATCAAAACAGGTGTTCGTTACGGCGACCACAATACTACCTCGCGTCAATTCTTCTTTGATCAAGTTGATGGTTTTGACAACAGAATTTCTACAAGCGACTTAAGAGTTGGTACTGTTGATGTAGGTGATGGAGATTACCAAATTTCTAAATTCGATCCTAATGCAATTAAAAATTGGGCAAAAGCGAGTATTACTGGTGAAACTGAAGAGTTAGGCTCTTATAGTGAAATAGATGAAACGAATACAGCTGTTTATGTAATGGCAAACTATAGTGGTGAAGGCTTCCGTGGTAACTTTGGTGTTCGTTATGTTTCAACAGATGCAACTTCAATTTATTATGAAAGTGGCGTGAAAAAATCAACAGACGGTGATTACTCTGAAGTACTTCCAAGTGCTAACTTAGCGTACGATTTAGCTGATGACGTAATATTACGTGTTGCTGCAGCCCGTACTATGGCTCGTCCACAGTATAATGATATGTATGTAAACCCAAGTGCAGTTGGCGCAAATGATGATTTAGATGACAATCAATTTTGGATTGTTGGTAATGTAGGTTTAGAACCTTTCTTAGCTGATCAATTCGAAATAGGTGTTGAGTGGTACTTCAACCCAAGTTCATTATTATCTGCAACGGTATTTATGAAAAACGTATCTAACTTCATTAGCATTAATGAGTACCGTGCGAGCTCAGCTGAAATTGACTTTGGTGGCTTTATGCGTCCAGCAGAAGAAGCTGCAGGCTGGACCGTACAAGAGAAAGAAAATGCTAAAGATGGTGAAGTTCGTGGTTTAGAATTACAGTATCAACAAGACTTTGATAATGGTTTTGGTTTAATGGCTAACTATACCTATACAGATACAAGTACAGCGGATGATACTTTTACTGATCAAAATCCATTCTTAAGTGATAGCTCAGATCATGTTGTCAATGCGTCTGCTTTCTATGAAAATGAAGATTACTCGGTTCGTTTATCTTATAACTACCGTAGTGAATATATGCTTCGTGAAGAAGGTTCTTACGGTAACCGTTTACACGATGGATTCGGTTCGGTTGATTTCGGAGCAGTTTATCACATGAATGATAACATCGACTTTAAACTTGATGTTGTTAACTTAACAGGTGAGTCATCAGAGCAATTTGGTAACAATGCTTTCCAAACTAATGGTAGTGGTTTTGCAGATGGATTCCCACTATATGCATATGAAATGGCAACACGTATTAATGCAGGTGTAAGCTTTAGATTCTAAGCACGCACTAAAATTAGTACGATTATTTGTACCATAATATAAAGGGGAGTTTAGCTCCCCTTTTTACTTTAAATAACCTGACAATAAAAAGCTTTTCAATAATTAGTTGAAATTAAAAAACTTCTCGGTAACACTCAGTATTAGATAATAATTACACACTCTCTCTAGGATATTCTCATGACCTCTTCAATTAGAACATTAAGCTACGAAAATCATAATCAAATAAAAATACAACATTCTAATAATTTTAATCATGCAAAAGATCAGCAAGTTGTACCCTTAATCGTCCATGAGTTTGCCCGAGCAAGTGCAGAAATGCCGATAGTTTTTGTTAAAAACGCCGAAACAGGCGAGTTTCAAGCGGTTGCTTTATTAGGTTTATCACAAAACGAAAACTTATTTTATAGTGAAAAAGAGTGGCTTTCATCTTATTTGCCAGCATTAATTTCTCATCACCCTTTTGCCTTAATGCCATCACAAAATGATGAAAACCAGCTACAAATGGTGATTAAAGAAGACTCTCATGTAGTGTCAAAAACCCAAGGCAATGCCCTTTTTGATGATGAAGGAAATGAAACCGACTATTTAGAAAAACGAAAAAATGCGCTTGGGCAATACTTTGAAAACAGCCAAATTACTAAGGCCTTTACTCAGTTGTTAAGTGAAAAATCATTACTGAGTCAGCAAAATTTATCGCTTGAATTGAATGGTGAAAAAATTGCGATTAATGGTGTTTATTTGGTTGATGAAAAAGCCCTTAACTCAATGTCTGACGAAGACTTTCTCGAGTTACGTAAAAGAGGTTTTTTAGCGCCAATTTATAATCACTTAGGATCTCTACATCAATTATCACGTTTAGCAAAATTAAAATCGGCTAAATAAAATTTTTCTTTCAATTAACGATAACTAAAAGTAGCTAATTATGATTAATGAACAAATAACATCAATAACCATTGTTGGTGGCGGATCATCAGGTTGGATGACGGCTTTGTATTTAAATAAGCTTTATAACCATGGTGAAAAGAATGTTGAAATTACGTTAATTGAAAGTCCGGATATCCCAACGATAGGTGTTGGAGAAGCAACGGTTCATAGTGTAAGAAATTATTTTGCTGCTATGGGCTTAGATGAAAAAGAGTTGCTAAGAGAAACTAATGCCACCTTAAAAACAGGTATTATGTTTCGTAACTGGATGAAGCCCGATAGTGACGGCTCAACACATGAATATTTCCATTCTTTTGAACAGCAAAATATTGCTCGTGTATTAGATATCTCATCTGCCTGGGTTGTCGATAAACGTTTTGAAAAAGAACGTTATGATGAAGCAATCTCTATTTCTTCTCATTTAATCAAAGATGGCTTATCACCTAAAAATGTAAACTCTCGTCCATATGAAGGTGTTGTACCATATGGCTATCATTTAGACGCTATTAAAATGGCAAACTTTATGGCTAGAAAAGGCGCTGAATTAGGCATTGTGCATATTAAAGCTATGGTTAGCGATATTGATATTGAAGGAAACAATATCACTGCTGTGCATACAGATAAAGGCTCTTTCAGTGCCGATTTGTTTATTGATTGTACTGGCTTTAAAGGTTTTTTAATCAATAAAGTTAAGGAGAGAAGTGAAAATTGGCAATCATTTGAAGATGCTTTGCCTTGTAATAAAGCGGTTGCCATTCAAATTGAATATTCCGAAGACCAACAGCCTAAACCTTATACCGAAGCGACAGCGCTGACTAATGGTTGGGTTTGGCAGATAGATCTCGTTAATCGTCGTGGAACTGGCTATGTATATGACGGCAATAGATTGACGCAAGAGCAAGCAGAACAAGAGCTGCTTAGCTACCATAATATAGATCAAGAAGACGCTCAGAGTAAAGTACTGAGAACCGTGCACTTAGATATGCATATTGGCTGTCTAAAAGAGTTCTGGGTTGGAAATTGTGTAGCGCTTGGTCTTTCTGGTGGCTTTATTGAGCCATTAGAATCGACAGGCTTACACCTTATTAATGCCAGTGCCCGTTTACTAGGTACACACCTTACTGGAAAAAATACCGCGCAATCTGTTCGTGATTCATACAATAAAATTATGAATGGTACCTATGAAGATCTTAAACAGTTTATTGTATTGCATTATTGTTTAACCGATAGAGATGATACTGAATTTTGGAAAAGTGTTGCACAAACTGCACAGTATTGTGATGGATTAGAAGAAAAAATTGCAACGTGGAAACATAAAATTTGTGAGTATATGGATTTAGCTGGCGGCTATATCACCATGTTTTCTGACGAAAACTACCGAGCTATTTTGTATGGTATGAATCATTACCCAAATTTGAATATTCCTGCCAATAGCAATGAGAATGAAAAAATATTTCAAGAATTTAATAACAGAGTTAAACAGGTGACTAGTTTGGTTATGAGTCATCAAGATTATTTAACTAATTTGAATAAATAGAAGTAAGCTAAGGAATTATCATGTCACCTCAAACAGGCGAACAGTCTCATTTAATAAAAAAAATCGTTATTGTTGGCGGTGGAACTGCTGGTTGGTTAGCTGCTAATCATTTAGCAAAAAATTTACTGGCCAATGAAAATAATGGTGTGGAGATAACGTTAGTTGAGTCTGAGAATATCCCAACTATTGGTGTAGGTGAAGGTACTGTTCCTATGATGCGTCAATCATTACAGCACTTAGGAATTAGTGAAACAGAGTTTATTTTAGAATGTGACGCGACTTTTAAGCAAGGCATTAAGTTTGTTGACTGGACTAAAAATCCGATTAAAGGGCAACCTAGTTATTACCATCATGTTTTTGATTACCCACAAACTAGCGATATTGATCTAACCGCTTACTGGCTGAAAAATATTAAGCAAAGTGGCAACAGTTATGTTGATACACTTTCAATTCAAGGACAAATTTGTGACGCAGGTTTAGCACCTAAACTTATTACAACGCCAGAGTTTCAAGGTGCGGCTTCATACGGTTACCATTTAGATGCGAATAAGTTTTCTGCTTTGTTAGCGAAAAATGCGGTAAATAAATTGGGTGTTAAACATATTAAAGCTGATGTAACAGATATAACTCAGCATGAGAGTGGTGAAATTAAATCTCTTCTTACCCAAATGCATGGTGAAATATCAGCAGATTTTTTTGTTGATTGCACTGGCTTTAAATCTTTGCTTTTAGGTGAAAAGCTTAACGTTCCCTTTAAAGATAAAAGCAATAATTTATTTGTTGATCATGCCGTTGCAATACAGGTACCTTATGAAGAAGAAAATGCACCTATCGCATCACATACTATTTCAACCGCTTTAAAAAATGGTTGGGTTTGGGATATTGGCTTAAAAGAGCGTCGAGGAATAGGGCATGTTTACTCTTCTTCCTATGTATCTCATGAGCAAGCTGAGCAAGAACTACGAAACTATATTGGACCTATAGCCGAAGGGGCTAATAGTCGGTTGATTTCAATGAATATAGGATATAGAGAAAAATTTTGGTATAAAAACTGTGTTGCCTTAGGTTTAGCTCAAGGCTTTGTTGAGCCATTAGAAGCTACCGGTTTATTAGTGTTTGATGCTACAGCTAAAATGCTTGCTGAACAATTTCCAAGTTCAAAACTTGATATGCCTTTAATTGCTAAACAATTTAACCAACGTGTTGCGATAAGCTGGGATAATGTCATTGATTTTGTAAAAGCGCATTATTGTTTATCTAAGCGCGATGATAGTGAGTTTTGGTTGGATAACAGGGCAGAGAGCTCTATTCCTGATTCATTAAAAGAGCGATTAGCCAGATGGAAACATCAGCCACCGAGCGCTTACGACTTTGCGAGTAAGTTTGATATTTTTAATTTAGAAAATTATCAATATATTCTTTATGGAATGGACTTCGAGACCGATATGACAAACTTTAGTAATCGTATGTCGCAAGATGATAAAGCAAAAAAAGTTTTTGCTGATATTCAACATCAAACAAACTTGGCAATCAATAAATTACCAAAACACCGTGATTTAATTGATAAAATTTATCAACATGGTTTGCAAAAACTGTAATTAGAATTGAATTCTCTGGTATAGGTAAAGCAGGTAAAACTCATATGGTTAAACCTGCTTTTTTCATTTTATCTACATAAGGGCTTAGTTGCTCTTTATACTTATGCCAGACATTTAATCCGCTTGAAAACAAAGGCTGTCTAACCTGAGCGTTACTCATGGTGTGAATAACGCGATCATTTGTATGGAAGTTAAGGCAGGAGTCTTGCCAGTCTAATCCTAAAAACTGTAATAATTTCTCAGTGGTTTCTCTTTGATTATTAATAAGGTTTTCATAACGTAGGGTGAAAATTTTATTAGGTAATACATTAATCCAATGCTGCATTAAATGATGGTGAGCAATGATCATGGACGTTAGTTCATCAAGATCGTAGGTATACTTATTTCCTAGGTCGAGTATTTGTTTATAAGCGCCAAGTAATAAGTCCATGGGGGGGCGTTGACAATACACTACTTTTGCTTTTGGTAATGCCATATGAATTAAGCCTATTGCTTTATAGTTTAATGGCATTTTATCAGTGAAGTAGCGTTTTGTATTAACGTGTTGAGTTAATGTCAAATAACGTTCTCCTATACTTATCCAATGTTCTGTTGACAATTCATTTGCTAGAAAAGGAAAAGCTTGTTTGGGTTTTACTTTTTGTAAAATATTTTGTGTTGCTTGGGCTAATTCATATAGCTCATCACCTGCAGCAACCTCAGTATGACTTGATAATATTTGCTCAGTTAACGTTGTGCCTGAACGAGGTAACCCACAAATAAAAATAGGGCTGTCATTTGGTATGTCAATCTTGCTTGAAGTGGTGTCGGCTGAGTTTTTCTTGAAAAAATCTGAACAGAAAACTTGCTCAATATTCTTATGTTCATTTAGCTCTGTTTGATGATTGTAAATAAAGCTATTTCTTTGTTTAGTTGCGCCAAGCTTTAAGTACAAGAAAGCCTCTTTAAAACACTTAATTGATTCATAATGTTTGAAGAGTGCATAAGCGGCATATACTTGCTCTTTGTTCTTTAGCGCCTGTTGAGTATTAAGTAGCTTGGTTAGGTGCTCTATATAATTGTCAGGCATTTGCGCTTTAATATCACTACGGTTCCAATAAGCTTTTGTGAAATCAGGCGATTGTAGAATACATTGTTCAAAGTGAGTTAATGCAATCTCAAAATGACCTAGCTCTTTGTACATTATGGCTAAATCATTCAACCAGTTCGTATTCTGAGGAGATAGCTCAACTGCTTTTTCCATTGCTTGAAGCGCTTTATTTGCTTTACGCTGAAAACGATAAGCATTTGATAAGGTTTGATAGCTCAAGGAATGTTCTGGATTGTGTTTAATTGCTCGTAAGGCCGCTTGTTCTAGTTCTGAAAACTGTTGTTGAAATGATAATACTTTATAAAGCGTAGAGTGTGCGCTCAAACAATTTGGCGCTTGTTCGACTATTTGCTTAGCATAAGTTAATGCCTTGCTTGCTTGTTGATTTAACATCGCGTGGTTTAATTTATTTAAAGCATCATCTAATGATAACTTTAACTTTGTAGCAGACTCAGGTTCTTGAATTGTAATATTTGCCAAAATTTTGCTCGTTAGGTGAAGATAGATTTTAAACTTTATTATCCATTGAAGACAAAATAGCACAGAGTTTATCTATTTTTCTATACATTCTCATTTAATTTTGACAGCGCTGTCAAAATTGTAGATAGTAGAGACAGTTTTAGTAAAGAACAGTACATCTTATTCTCTAATTGGCACTGCTTTATGCAGAATTTACGGATTAAAAACATGAACAAAAGAACACTATCAACAATACTTTCATCTACAGTAATAAGTTTTTCATTTAGTTTACTACTGTCTGGTTGTGGACAAGAAAATAAAGCGATTGATAAATCAGTGGCTGAAGTAGCTTTGGCACAGTTACATTCTGCCAACCAAGCTGACATTGATAATATTGCCCAACACCTTGATGTTAAGTACCGTGTCGTGACCAATGTTCCCACAGATAAATGTGATGTAGAAGTTGCTGATGGCGCATGCTTTGAAGTTGAGTTAAGTTTCACTGCTAAAGAAGCTATTTTAGCCAATGACTGGGCCATTCACTTTAGTCATATTTCACCCGTTCAATCTTCACAAAGCGAAGAATTCAGGGTTATGCATTTAAACGGTGATTTACACCAAGTATCACTGTTAGAAAATTTTTCAGGTTTTAAAGTCGGTGAAACCAAAAGCGTTATCTTCTGGGCTAATTTTTGGATGTTATCTGAAACAGATGCTTTGCCAAATTATTTAATCACAGCTTCAGATCTTCAAGCCAAAGTTATCGTAAGCACTCAGACTCTTATTGATAAAGACTCAGGCTTAGAAATTTTACCCTTTGTAGAGCCTTTTACTGATGAAATCACACAATTTAAACGCAGTAGTGGCGATACAACACAGTGGTTAACAAGCCAAAGCCTATATCAACGTAATGATCAAAGTGTCGGTGGAATAAATAGTGTTGATAACTCATTAGAAAGTTCGCTTGCAGTAGCACGAGCTATCATTCCTACGCCTAAATCAATTCACTTTGATGAAAAAAACACTTCAGTAGATGTCAGTAATGGCATAAATGTAAATTTTTCAAATGTCCGTGCAGACGAAGTAGAAGCTGCGCTTGAACATTTAGCCACTTTAGGTTTGAAACAAACAAAGGAAGGTTTTCCGGTAAATTTACATATTATTACTGATAATACTAAAGCTATTGGTAGTTATAAACTATTTGTTACTAACAAAGGCATTAACGTTATTGGCGTTGACGGTAATGGCGTGTTTAATGGCTTACAATCGTTAGCTAGTTTGTACACTGTCGGACAATATACTTTACCTATTGTTGACATTGATGATGAGCCTCATTATGCATTTCGTGGCATGTTGGTAGATGTTGCCCGTAACTTTCATTCAAAAGAGTTCATTTTATCTTTATTAGATCAAATGGCTGCTTACAAATTAAATAAACTACATTTGCACTTGGGTGATGATGAAGGCTGGCGTTTAGAAATACCAAGTTTACCTGAGTTAACTGATATTTCGAGCAAGCGCTGTTTTGATACGCAAGAGAAAACTTGTTTAATATCTCAGCTTGGCGCAGGTGTTGATACTAGCTCATCAGTTAATGGTTTTTATAGTGTAAGCGATTACCAAGAAATATTAAAAGCGGCGACAGCTCGTCATATTCAAGTTATCCCTTCTTTAGATATGCCAGGGCATTCGCGTGCAGCTATGAAAGCGATGACAGCTCGTTATAATAAATATCAAGCGCTTGAAGACGAAGAAAAGGCCAATCAGTTTTTATTGGATGATTTTGATGATAAAACTCAATATTCTTCAGTTCAATTTTATAATGACAATACTATTAATGTTTGTCTTGAGTCGTCTTATGCCTTTGTGTTGGAAGTGATGACGCAAGTAAAACAAATTCATAGTGATGCAGGGCAACCGCTAACCCGTTACCATATTGGTGCTGATGAAACTGCAGGTGCATGGGTTGAATCACCCGCATGTAAAGCTTTTGTTGAAAACAATGACAAAGGCGTCACTAATATGAATGAGCTTGGCGCATACTTTATTGAGCGGGTTGCCGGAATTTTATCAAGCCTTGATATTGAAACGGCAGGCTGGAGTGACGGTATGGAGCATACCCGAAAAGAAAATATGCCTGCAATTGTTCAAGCCAATGCTTGGGATGTTTTATTTTGGGGTGGTCATGACAAGGTACATGGTTTAGCGAATCGTGACTGGCAAATAGTTATCTCATCACCAGATGTTTTATATTTTGATTTCCCTTATGAAGCAGATCCAAAAGAGCATGGTTATTACTGGGCATCTCGCCATACTAATACTGAAAAAGTATTCCAGTTCATGCCAGACAATTTACCAGCACATGCTGAAATTTGGTTGGACAGACAAGATAATGCTTATGTCGCGGATGATACCAAATCACCCTTGGCTAAAGGGCAAACCTTTCTAGGTATTCAGGGGCAACTATGGAGTGAAAATACTCGCAGCGATGAAATAGCTGAACATAAAGTTTTCCCTCGCTTGTTAGCTTTAGCAGAGCGTGCTTGGCACTTACCAAAATGGGCAGTTCCTTATAATTACGAAGGAGCAATATACAGCCAAGAAACTCAAACCTTTACTACGGATATGCAAAAAGCACGTGATGAAAGTTGGCGTGAATTTGCTCGTACTATAGGAGAAAAAGAATTCACTAAACTCGAACTTGCTGGTATTGATTATCGCTTACCAACAGTAGGAGCAATTATCGAAAACGGTTTTTTAAAAGCTAATGTAGCTTTCCCTGGGCTTACAATTGAATATCAATTATCAGGTGTTGAGGGTGAAGTACTACCGTGGCATGTCTACAACCAGCCAGTTAAAGTCGATGCTGCAGTGAAAGTACGTAGTCGTTCGGTGAATGGTTTAAGAGCAGGGCGTATTACTAACGTACCTATAAATTAATAAGAACGGGATTAGGTGAAAGGTAATAAATTATTTTTCACCTATCATTTTATCTTTATTTTTCTATGGAATCAGCGATTTGTTATTATCTGTTAGCATAATAAATTGTTAATTTATAAAAAATGTAAAAAAACAAATGACAACGCTGTCATTTGAGGATAAGATGAAAACAGTTAGAAATTTGATGGAATACTTTTTTATATTATCTGCTAGTCGCTTATTAGTCAGAGATAGGGTAAAAAGTGCGAAAGCAAGATATTGAATAATTAAGAAAATTTTGAGGCTAGTATGTTCACAAGCAGTGACAATAACAAAGAACTATTTTTAGGTATCGATGGTGGCGGAAGTAAATGTAAGGCCATTGTTATGAATGAAAATAATGAAATATTAGGTACAGGTATCTCAGGTCCTGGAAATCCTTTACATGGCTTCGAACAAGCAACTCACTCAATTACAGAGTCAGCTAAACTAGCGTTGAAAGATGCAAATTTAGAACATATTGAATTAAACGAACTGAATGCTGGAGTTGGCCTTGCGGGTGTTAATTTACCTGCATTATTTATGAAAATGCAAGAATGGAAACATCCGTTTAAACAAATGTTTTTAGCTCATGATCTACTTGTTGCTTGTTTAGGAGCCCATCATAGCAACAATGGTGCGGTTATCATTTCAGGCACTGGCTCTTGTGGTTTTTCATGTGTTGATGAACAAGAGGTTATGGTTGGTGGGCACGGTTTTCCTCAAGGAGATAAAGGCAGTGGTGCCTGGTTTGGTTTGCAAGCCACTAAACAAGTTTTGCTTTCTCTTGATGGCATAGTAGAGCAGTCACTTATGAATGATGTTTTACTAAAAAAATTAGCCTGCACTGATGCTACAGCTATTGTTGAAATAATAGCTGGCAAGAAAGCTACTTTTTATGCGCAATTAGCTAATTTAGTTTTTGACGCTGCAGAGCAAGGCGACAAAGTAGCGCTGGCTATTGTTGAAGAAGGTGCAGAGTACATTAACAGTATCGCCCGAGCATTATTGACCAGAAAACCTTCTCGACTATCTATGCTTGGGGGTTTAACGCCACGTTTGCAACCTTGGCTTGATAAAGCGTTACAAACGCAATTGTCAGAGCCATTAAGTGCACCAGAAGTTGGCTCTGTTTTGTTTGCTCGTCAAGAATTGGCAAAGCAGCAAAGTTCAAATTCACAGTGAAATTTATAGCTGTACTCATAGTAAGCTAATGTACGATAGAAAATTTATTAGGATTAACGTTACATGACACTACTTCGCTTTCACGCAAAACGTTTATTTGATGGTCAAAATTTTATTGACGATCAAGTATTAACCATTATTGATGGTGTTATTAGCGCGATAGATCAAAATACCAATGATGCTGACATTAAAGCAACAGGTTTAGTTGTGCCAGGTTATATAGATTTACAGGTTAATGGTGGTGGCGGTGTTTTATTTAATGACTCTCCCTCGTTAGATAAGCTCAAAACTATAATGACCGCTCATGCAAAGTTTGGCACCACAGCGATGATGCCAACCTTAATAACCGACAAAATTGAAGTCATGGCTCAAGCTGCAGATGCAATAGCAGAAGCCATAGTTGAAAATACACCAGGCATAGTGGGTATTCATTTTGAAGGGCCCCATTTATCATTAGCTAAAAAGGGCACTCATTGTGCTGAGCTTATTCGTCCTATTTCAGATGCTGAGTGGCAAGTATTGTCTCGTAAAGATATAGGTAAAGTCATGGTGACTTTGGCTCCTGAGACTGTTTCAGCACAAGATGTCGCACGTATGGTTGAGCTAGGTATCAACGTTTGTTTGGGTCACACCAATGCTGATTTTTCTACTGCGCAAAAAGCGGTAGATGCTGGCGCAACAGGTTTTACTCATTTATTTAATGCAATGTCTCCATTGCAAGGTCGAGAGCCTGGTGTTGTCGGTTGTGCTTTATTAAATGATAACACTCAATGCGGTTTAATTGTTGACGGCCATCATGTTGATTACGCAAGTTGTCAGATAGCAATTAAAGCCAAACCTGCTGGTGGAATATTTCTAGTGACTGATGCAATGCCACCAGTTGGAACAGATATGAAGGAGTTTCCTTTATATGACAGAACCGTTTATGTAGAAAATGGCAAGTTAACTTCTACTACGGGGGAATTGGCGGGCTCGTCATTAGATATGGCAACAGCGGTTAAAAATACACACCTAGGCTTGAAGATTCCATTAGATGAGTCATTACGTATGGCGAGTTTGTATCCTGCTAAATACTTGTATGCGGGTAGTGATGTTATTCGTGGCGGGCTAAAAGTTGGTATGCAAGCAGACATGGTTTTGTTAAATGAAGATTTGAGTGTTTTAGATACTTGGATCAGTGGTAAACCCTTCGGCAAGCTCAGGACTGACGGTTAAATCTGTTCATACTGAGCGCGAAGCAGTCGAAATATAAGTAAATTAATAAATGAGGAAGTTATGGAAATGTCAGCTACGCAAGCTAATGAAGAACAACAGCAAAGCAATGCACTGCCAATGATAATTGTTGCAGGCTTGTTTTTTATTCTAGGTTTTGCAACTTGGCTTAATGGCTCTTTAATGCCTTATTTAAAGCAAATTTTGCAGCTAAGCCCATTTGAAGCATCATTAATTCTATTTTCGTTTTATATTGCGGTTACTTTTACTGCACTACCTTCAGCAGCCATTATTCGTAAAGTTGGTTATAAAAATGGTATGGCATTAGGTATGGCGACAATGATGATTGCCGGTTTATTATTTATTCCTGCAGCGAAAACTCAAGTATTTGCTATGTTCTTGTTCGCCCAACTTATAATGGGTGCAGGTATTACATTATTACAAACGGCTGTGAACCCCTATGTTGTTCGTATTGGTCCTGAAGAATCAGCTGCGGCCCGTATTTCTATTATGGGCATTTTGAATAAAGGTGCTGGTGTGGTTGCACCTATGGTGTTTACAGCATTAATCTTAAGTGGATTTCAAGATGTTGGTGGCGAATTAAGTCAAGTTCAAATTGAAGAGATGGCCAACTCATTGGTGTTACCTTATTTAGGTATGGCGGTGTTTTTAGGTCTTTTAGCAATAGCTGTTAAAAAATCACCATTACCAGAGCTAGAGAGTGAAGAAGACTCTGAGGGGGATGGACATAAAGGCCATTTAAAAGAAGCGCTGTCACATCCTAACTTAGCTTTAGGTGTTGTTGCTTTGTTTTTCTATGTTGCAGCTGAAGTTATTGCCGGAGATACCATTGGTACTTTCGCACTTTCGCTAGGGGTAGAAAATTACACCATGATGACTTCCTACACTATGATTTGCATGGTTGCAGGTTATATCTTAGGTATTGCGCTTATTCCCAAATTTATTTCTCAACAAAAGGCATTAATGGTTTCAGCCGTTATTGGTTTGTTGTTAACCGCAGGTATTGTCTTTGGTGATAATAACTCTTTCGCTATTGCCGATGCGGTACTAGGTGGGGTTGAATTACCCGATACCTTAGTGATGATTGCTTTCTTAGGTTTTGCTAACGCCATTGTTTGGCCCGCTGTCTTTCCTCTAGCATTATCTGGTATGGGTAAGCTAACCAGTGTTGGCTCTGCGTTATTAGTTATGGGCATTTCAGGTGGTGCTTTTGGTCCGTTATTCTGGAGTTTATCATCTACAACAAGTATGGGTGAGCAGGGCGGCTACTTAGTCTTGATACCATGTTATTTATTTATTTTATTTTATGCTGTTAAAGGCTGCAAAATGAAAAGTTGGAACTAGCTAGCTAGCTTTATAAAAGCAGCTACGACTAACAACGAAATTATGAATATTGGAGATCTCCCCTGCCAGTATTTGTAAAAAATCTCTGCGGTCTTAGTTAATGGTTTTTCAATTGATAGCCATTAATTTTGAAAGTTGAGGGTGCGTTAAACGGTCATTTGATCGACCCTGAGTCTATTATGCTCAGGGTTTTTTTACGTCTAAAGTAAACAGGTGTAACTCTTTGTTTTTTTCGAGTGTTATTTTTGTATGTGATATCATGTTTACAAAAAATCACGATAAAAAACGGCTATACCATTTACTCTTTAAACTGTTAGTGTATATTCAGTATTCACAAAACCATTATTATACTAAAGTTGTAAATAATATGACCACACGTCAACGAACAGTAACAATAATTTACTATCAAGATGATGGATTAGAGCTGCACCACAAAGTGAAAACTTTTGAGCAAAATGAGGCAGGTCGAGTGATAATTCCTCAAGATTTTAAAGAAGAAAAGTCTATCATTGCGGTTTGTGATGGTGAAGTTGAAATTCTTAATAAGGTTGGCGATCGCATATTGTCCGTCAACTATGTTACTACATAAGTAATAACCCCTTTACATTAATGAATAACAAAAATAAATGATTATAGATGGAAAACAAGCTGCAGCTGATCTGCGTGTAGCACTAGCAAGAGAAGTCCTAGATTTTAAAAACGCGAAAGGAATAACGCCTAGTTTAACAGTAGTGCTAGTTGGTGATGATCCTGCTAGCCAAGTGTATGTACGTAATAAAGCGAAGCAAACTGAAGAAGTAGGTATGACTTCTAATGAAATTCGTTTGCCGGAAAGCACTAGTCAAAAAGATCTGTTATCACAATTATCAACCTTAAATAATGATGGTTCAGTGCATGGTATTTTGGTGCAACTGCCTTTACCTGCTCATATTGATGAAAATGTTATTATTGCTGCCATTAATCCAGAAAAAGATGTTGATGGTTTTCATGCCATGAATTCAGGTCGGCTATTTAATGGTGAAGCGGGCGCTTTAGTCCCTTGTACACCACAAGGTTGTATCATTTTAGCTAAGCAGCATTTGGGTGATGATTTATCTGGTAAACATGCGGTAGTCATTGGTCGCTCTAATATTGTTGGTAAACCTGTTGCTCTTTTGTTACTGCAAGAAAATTGTACGGTAACTATTGCGCATTCACGTACTAAAAATTTGGCCGAAGTTTGTCAGCAAGCTGATATTCTTGTCGCGGCTGTTGGACGTGCAGAATTTGTGCAAGCTGATTGGGTGAAAAAAGGGGCTACCGTAATTGATGTGGGTATTAACCGCGTTGAAGTTGACTCTGTTGAAGGGAAGGTGACAGGTAAAGCTAAGCTAGTTGGCGATGTTGATTATAAAGCGGTTAGTGAGGTTTGTGGGGCAATAACTCCTGTTCCTGGTGGTGTTGGTCCAATGACGATTGCTTGTTTGTTAAAAAACACGCTTGAAGCTGCCATTCGACAGGCTCAGGATAAACCGTAATTTTAAGGGGCCTGAGCTTGTCGAGAGCAGTCGAAGGACTAATTTTTACTTTCTAATTGCTTGTCACTGTATTCTAACTTTTTATAATCTTTTCCTGCAGCATCGGCAAGCTCTGCTGGCATGTAGTTTTCATCATGTTTAGCTAATACCTCACTAGCCTCTATACGCAACTCACCTGATGGTCCTCGTGCAAGAGACCCGTTAGCTACAATACCTTGCCCTTCGCGGAATAAGTCTGGCAATATTCCCTCGTAATAAACAGTAATCATTGGATCGCTATCATTAAAAACGATAGGCATTTTCATATCAGCTAGTTTAAATGAGACTTTTAAATTATCTGGATCTCGTTTAACCGTTTCTGGCACAACTAAACCACCAATACGAATGCGTTGACCAACACTGGGTTTAATGCCGGAGTCTTTTTTACCTTGGGTGATCTCTGAAGGCGTATAAAATAAATCAATATTCTGGCTTAACGCATAAAGTACAAGGCCAGCAACAACAGAAATACCAATTAATATTGAAGCGACTATAGTTAAGCGTTTTTTACGGCGGGGATTCATTGTGTAACCTCTTTGGTTGCATTGGTTTTGGTATGATTGCGTTGCTTACGCAGTTGGCGTAATTTATCTTCTCTTTGTTGGCGCATGGCAATATTCTTGATTACTTGTTTATGCCCCATTAAGGAGCTAATAATAAGCGCTAAAATAAGCACCGTTGATATCCCGAAAGATAACCAAACATAAAAGCCATATCCGCCCATGTTTAGGAATGCACTAAAACTTTCAAATTGCATTATTTATTCTCCGCGACTTTACTTGAAGATGTGTGCTCAGCAACTAATGATTTTACCCAAGGTCGAACACTGTTACGGGTTAGAATTTCACTACGGAAACGAATGCAAATGATTAAACCAACTAATAACGCAAAACCTAAGAAACAAAATAGGAAAGGCCAAAGCATATCAACTGACATTGATGGTTTTCCTAACTTGCTGACCGTTGAGCCTTGATGCAAGGTGTTCCACCACTCAACTGAGTATTTAATAATAGGTAAGTTAATCGAACCAACAAGAGTTAATATTCCTGCAGCCTTACCGGCTAGCGCTTTGTCTTCAAAGGCGCTATGCAGTGCAATAACACCTAAATATAAAAATAATAAAATGAGCTCTGAGGTTAATCTAGCATCCCAAATCCACCATGTCCCCCACATAGGTTTCCCCCATGCTGCACCCGTAATTAAGGCTATCGCGGTAAAAGTAGCACCAACAGGGGCCATGGCAGCTGCAGAAGCATCAGCTAATTTAAATTGCCATACCAAAGAAGTAAACGCCGCTATTGCCATACCGAAATATATACCCATAGATAACGAAGCCGCAGGCACATGTATGTAGAAAATACGAAAGCTATCACCTTGCTGGTAATCTGCAGGTGCAAAGGCTAAAGCCCAAACTATGCCAGTAGATAAAAGTAATAGTGATAAAGCGCTAAGCCAAGGAATAAGTTTTCCACAGAAGTGATAACTCACTTCTGGGTTAGCGTATGGGTGTAACCATTTCCACATAGATTATGTTCTCCTTTCCTTAAAATAAAGAGCTAATTGGTACTAACTTTCAAGGCAGCTCCAACGGCAAAAGGTGCTAGCGTTAATGAGCCAAAAAATAACGCAGCAATTATAGCAAGTTGCCCGCTGTAAGGTAAACCAAGCGCGGCAGTATCAATGGCGCTGGTAGCAAATATTAACACTGGAATGTACAAGGGCAGCACTAATAAACTTAACAGTACGCCACCTTTTTTAATCCCTACCGTTAAGGCAACACCTATTGCGCCAAGTAAGCTTAATACCGGAGTCCCTAATAATAGCGTTAGCATTAAGGCACCATAACTTTGTTCATTTAAGTGTAAAAGTACAGCAAGTAATGGCGCAATTAGAATAAGGGGCAGGCCAGTAATTAACCAGTGAGCGACAATCTTTGCTAATACTAAAATAAACACCGGTTGAGGGCTGAGTAACATTTGCTCAAGTGAACCATCATCATGATCTGATTTAAATAAACGGTCTAATGAGAGTAATGTTGATAACAAGGCTGCAACCCATATTATACCGGGTGCAATGCGGCTTAAAGTTTGCGCTTCAGGGCCAATACCTAATGGAAATAAGGTTATTACAATAACAAAAAATAAAAGCGGGTTTATAATGTCGTCTTTATGACGCATTGCTATGGTTAAGTCACGTTTTAGCACGAGAGAGAAAACAGCGCGGTAAGACAAATTAGCTATAGACATGCTGTACTCGTTTTTTTTCTTGGTCGTGTTTCCGACTCATGTAATTCATTTCTCGCTACTCACTTGTACTTAAAAACATAGTTATTCAAAGACATAGTCTAAGGTGATTTTTTTTATTTGCGAAGGCTCGAACGTTAGTAAATCTTGGTGGGTGGTTAAAATAACACAGCCGCCTTGATTTATGTGAGCTTTAAATAATTGCTCTAAACCATGCACGCCCTGCTTGTCTATTGCAGTGAATGGTTCGTCCAAAATCCAAATACGCGCATTTGATTTATATAAGCGCGCTAACGATATTCTTCTATGCTGTCCCGCACTCAGGTGTGATGCTAAGCTGTCTTCAAAGCCAGTTAAGTTTACCTTAGCTAATGTTTTTGTTATATCAGTAGAATCATTAACAAAACCGTGTAGTGCAAGATTAAAACTTAAATTTTCTTGTGCATTCATTTCACCTTTAACGCCAGGTAAATGGCCAAGGTAAAGTAAGTTTTGATGAAACTCTTCTTGAGATTGATTGATTGATTGGCCACTAAAAAATACCTCGCCCTCAAAGGGTTGTGATAAACCGGCTAAAATACGCAGTAAGCTTGTTTTTCCTGATCCGTTAGGCCCCTCTACTTGAACTATGTCGCCAGCATTTATTTCAATATTCAGCTGATCAAACAATAAGCGATCTTCGCGAATACAAGTCAAGCTTGTCGCGCTAATTAAAGGAGTAGATTGGCTGGTAGATTGATTTACAGGCAAAGTGGACAATTCTCTATTATTACGACTTAAATGCCGACTATTACGATAAGTTGCAAAGTTTAACTGATGTTTGTCAGTTAATTTTTGATTTGGATCGTATTATCTCTTTGTGCGATATCATACCATAGCAACCATCGAAATTAGCATATTTACTTAACTCATAATTTGTAACATTACGAAACAATTATCACATGATTCTGATTAAAGCATTTAACCTATTCATAGATAAAAGTATGCTAGAATTGCGCGACTATTTAGAGTTGGCAGTCTTTTTGTTATTTATATAAGTGTATACGGAGAAATAAATGAACCCCGAACTTTTGCCTGAGTTGATTCCTAATCTTATACCAGAACTAGGTCATCTCGCTTTGGTTATAGCCTTTGCTTTTGCTTTATGTTTGAGTGTTATCCCAATGATTGGGGTACATAGCGCTCAAAATAAATTAATGAGTTATGCTAAACCTCTTACTTTTGGCATGTTTATTTTTACCACGATTAGCATCCTTATATTAGCTTATAGCTTTGTTGTAGACGACTTTTCTATTAAATATGTTGCGAGTCATTCCAATACCCATTTACCTTACTACTTTAAAATAAGTGCAGTTTGGGGCGGGCATGAAGGCTCTTTATTACTTTGGGTTTTTTCATTAACCGCTTGGACAATGGCCGTTGCCAAATTTTCAAAAAACGTAGAGCAAGAATTTATTGCTCGTGTGCTTGCCGTAATGGGCATGATTGCTGTTGGTTTTATCGCTTTTACGTTATTAACTTCAAATCCTTTTGAACGTCTTTGGCCAAATGTTCCGATGGAAGGGCGTGACTTAAATCCGCTATTGCAAGATGTTGGTTTAATTATCCATCCGCCATTGTTGTATTTGGGGTATGTTGGTTTTGCTGTTGCTTTTGCTTTTGCTGTTGCAGCGTTGATGTCTGGAAAAATGGATGCAGCTTGGGCGCGTTGGTCTCGTCCTTGGACTGTTGGTGCTTGGATGTTCTTAACATTAGGCATCGCATTGGGTAGTTGGTGGGCTTATTATGAACTTGGTTGGGGTGGCTGGTGGTTCTGGGATCCCGTTGAAAATGCCTCTTTCATGCCTTGGCTTGTTGGTACCGCGCTTATCCATTCTTTAGCTGTGACAGAAAAACGTGGCACCTTTAGAAACTGGACCGTATTACTGGCTATTTTTGCATTTAGTTTAAGCTTGTTAGGTACTTTTTTAGTTCGCTCTGGGATTATAACTTCTGTGCATTCTTTTGCAGCAGATCCATCTCGAGGTATTTTCATCTTAGTCATATTAGCAATTGCTGTTGGTGGTTCATTAACGTTATACGCCTTTAGGGCGAGCAATGTCGCTAGCTTTAGTCGTTTTGCGCTTTATTCGCGCGAAACCGCATTACTTTTGTGTAATGTTATTTTAGTTGTTGCCGCGACAACCGTGTTGCTTGGTACTTTATATCCTCTGCTAGTGGATGCCTTAGGTTACGGCAAAATTTCTGTTGGTCCTCCTTATTTTAATGCGGTATTTGTACCCATTATGAGCTTTTTGTTCATTATTATGGGCATTGGACCACTGATTCGTTGGAAAAAAGCGAAAAAAGGTGAACTGCGTAAACAACTGCCCAAATTATCGGTATTTAGTCTTGCTTTCGGTTTGATATTCCCTGTCATTTATGGCGGCGAATTTGATGCATTAGTTGCTATGGGTATAACAATAGCAACATGGGTTTTCTTAGTGGTTGTTAAAGAATTAGTAAACCAATACAAACTAAGGTCGACCGTGAGTTTAAGCCAATGGGGTATGACTGTAGCGCATGCCGGTATTGCCGTTACTATCGTTGGTGTGACATTAGTTTCAAGTTATGAAAGTGAAACTAATGTTAAGTTGTCACCACATGAAAAAGTAGAAATATCGGGCTATCAAATTGAATTTAATGGTACTAAGCATGTCGAAGGGCCTAATTATAGTGCTGAACAAGGGCAAATTAACGTTTATAAAGGCGATAGCTTTGTTGCATTGTTGCAGCCTGAACGTCGAGCTTACCGAGTACAGACCATGGGAATGACAGAAGCCGGAATTGATGGTGGATTATTCAGAGACATATATGTTGCTTTGGGTGACCCTCTTGATAATGGTGCATGGGCAATTCGTGTACACTATAAGCCTTTTGTTCGTTGGATTTGGCTTGGAGCTTTATTGATGGCGCTAGGTGGAATTTTAGCCATGATGGATAAACGCTATCGAGTAACGAGTCGACAGCAAAAAACGATTCCGACTGAAAGAGCAGTTAAAGAAAGTGTAAGTAATAACAGACCTATTTCGGAGTTGTCATAATGAATAAAGTTATTCGCTTTTTACCGCTTGTATTGGTGATTGCTCTGGGTGTTGTACTTTATCGAGGTTTATCTTTAAACCCTCAGGATATGCCTTCAGCACTGGTGGGTAATGCCATGCCTGAATTTTCATTATCAACATTGAATGATGAAAATAAAATGGTGACTAAAGCTGATTTGGCGGGTGATATTGTCTTGTTGAATGTTTGGGCAACCTGGTGCCCAACGTGTAAATATGAGCATCCTTATTTGCTTGAGCTTGCAACCGATCCTCAACTAAATTCACAAGTAACTCTTTATGGCGTGAATTATAAAGATGAGCGACCAGCAGCCCAAGAGTGGTTAACTTATTATAAAGATCCCTATCAATTCTCAATTTTTGATGAAGAAGGGACTTTAGGGTTAGATTTAGGTGTTTATGGTGCACCAGAAACTTTTGTGATTGATCATCACGGAATTATTCGAAAACGCTTTGCCGGCGCTCTTGATATTCGGGTTTGGCGAAAGGAATTTGAGCCGCTTATCAAGCAATTAATTAATGAAAAGCTACAAGGTAAATAACCAATGTTAAATAAAATTTTATTTATTCTTATAGTAAGTGTTACTTCGTTACTTGCTAGCAATAGTGTTTATGCAAGCCCAGTAGAAACGTTTGAATTTCAAGATGAAGTGACTAAAATACGCTTTCAAGCCTTGAGTAAAGAGTTACGTTGCCCTAAATGCCAAAACCAAAATTTAGCTGACTCTAATTCACCTATTGCGGCCGATTTACGTCGTGAGTTATATGAATTATTGCAGCAAGGCAAAGCAGATAGTGAAGTGGTCGATTTTATGGTTGCTCGCTACGGTGAGTTTGTTTTATACCGTCCTCGTGTATCAAGTATTACTTATATTCTTTGGTTTGGCCCTGCATTATTGATCTTAATTGGCGTTATTATCGTCATTATCATATTAAGAAAAAAACCAGCAACAAAAGAAAATTTAGCACTTGATAGCCAACAACAAGAAAAACTGCAACAGTTATTGCAGGGAAATCAGCCAACTTCTAATATTGATAACCCCAATATCACCAAAAAAGAGAAAGAGTAGTCAACCGTTATGGAAATAATATTAATAGCCTTTGCTTTTATTGCCTTACTTTTATTCATTGTTTGGTTGCCTTTCTTTAAAAGAACGGTAACAAATACAGATATTGATGACGTAAAACAGAATTTACGTGATGAAACTAATGTTGTGTTATACAAAGAGCATAAAACTGAAATTGAAAAAGATTTTAGTGATGGTGCAATTGATGAAGAAAATTATCAATATTTGCTAGCAGAGCTAGATAATAGCTTATTACAAGATATTGCTGCAGCAGAGAAAAAACCTGACATATCCAAAGTTACTAAACACTTTAGTGTGTTCTGGCCAATATCTTTGTCTTTATTTATTGTTGTTTTTTCGACAGTTTTATATATAAAACAAGGGTCTTTGGAAAACTTAATGACTACACCTATTGCTTCTCATGCTAATCAGCAAGGGCAATTGTCAGCTGAGCAACAAGACGAAGCTCGTCAAGAGCAAATGTCAGCGTATATTGAAAAAATGCAACAGCATTTAGAAGAAAAACCAGATGATAGCGAAGCTTGGTATAACTTAGGACAAACTTTTGTTAGTGCAGGCGAGTTTGATTTAGCCATTGCTGCATTTGAACAAGTTATTCGCATTGAAGGTGAACATGCTGACTTACTTGGGGCAATTGCTCAAGCAAGCTATTATCGCAATAATCAGCAAATAGATGAACAGGTACAAACCCTAATTGATAAAGCACTGGCGTTGGATATTAATGATCCCTCAACTAATATTTTACTGGGAATGCATAACTTTATTGCTCAAGAGTACCAGCAGGCGATTAAGTACTGGCAACGGGTGATTGATGCGGGTAAACAAGGCGTTAATGTTGTGGCATTGCAAGAAGCCGTGAGTGAGGCGAAAAATCGTTTAGGCATGCCTACTAATCCTATGGAAGGTGAACAAGTTTCCTCTCAAGGTGCGGTTGGGCCTCAATTAAAAGTAAACGTTAGTTTATCGGCCGATATCACTACACAATTAGCTCAAGGGGAAGACAAAGTTGTTTTTGTTTATGCTATTCCAACTGACGGTAAGCGTATGCCACTAGCTGCGATGAAATTAATGGCGAGTGATTTGCCTAAAGTTGTAACGTTAAGTGACAGCAATGCAATGTCTCCACAGAGTAACTTGAGCAGTGTTAGCAAAGTTCATATCTATGCTATTGTCTCTAAACAAGGTGGTGCAGGTATCAAACCTGGTGACTTTAAAGCAGAGATTTTTAATATTTCTGTTGATAGCACAGACGCTATCAATTTGGTTGTTGATAGGCTTGTTGAATAGTTTTTATTGTAGGTTAGATCTCACTCTGACATGTAATGAATTTAAACTGAATAAAATAAGATAAAAATGAAATCACGTTTTAGCGCTAAAACAAATAACTCTAACAAAGGCAGAAAAAATAATAACCAAGTTGCTAAAACTGGTGTGTTATTAACAAATTTAGGCTCTCCAGTTGAGCCTACTGCAGGAGCATTGCGTAAATATTTACGTCAATTTTTATCAGATCCAAGAGTGGTAGAAATTCCCCGTATTGTTTGGATGATAATACTACACGGCATTATTTTACGAGTACGTCCGAAAAAGTCTGCACAATTATACAAAAGTGTTTGGACAGAGCAGGGCGCACCGCTAGTCGTTATTAGCAAAGCTCAACAAGAAAAGGTTGCAGCTCAACTTGCACAAGAATATGGTAATAATGTCATTGTTGATATTGCCATGCGTTATGGAGATCCTTCTATACCGAGTGTATTGCAAAAGTTTCAACAGCTAGGTGTCGATAACCTTGTGGTGTTACCACTATATCCACAATATGCAGGACCTACTACCGCTTCTACTTTCGATGCCATTAGCAATGAACTGAAAAAATGGCGTTATGTGCCAAGTCTTTATTTTATCAATAGTTATCATGAAAATAGGCTTTATATAAATGCACTCGCTAATACGATAAGCGAGCACTTGAGTAAGCATGGTAAGCCAGACAAATTAGTACTTTCTTATCATGGAATGCCTGAGTTATTCCATCAATGGGGCGATCCTTATTATGATTTTTGTCAGATTACGACAGACTTACTCAAACAAGAATTATTGAGTAGTTCACTAAATAAAGAGTTAAACTTAACCGATGAGTGCTTCGTGATGACCTTTCAATCACGTTTTGGTAAAGCGAAATGGTTACAACCCTATACGGATGAAACACTCGAAAATTTAGCTAAAGCAGGTAATAAGCATATAGCTATTATCAGCCCAGCTTTTAGTGCTGACTGTTTAGAGACATTAGAAGAGCTTGAACATGAAAATCGTGATATTTTTATGCAAGCAGGTGGCGAGCAATACCATTATATCGCTGCGTTAAATGATAGAGATGATCATATAGAAGCACTCGTCAATATATTAACACCTACACTAGACAATTTAGTTTAAACTAGAAAGCTTTATACCCAAGCTACTTCAAGATGCAGGATTCAGCTGGAATTAGAAACGTTTTTAGGCAAGGCATTGATTGAAGAGAATAGTTATTCTATTGTTTAAATCAATAACGCAGCATAAAACGTTTCTAAACCAGCCCTTTGGGGACGACTGAGCAAAACATGTCCATCGTAGCATCTGTTTTTAAGGGAATGACCATTAATAAAAAGATGCGCCTTGATCATGGTTCGTTCAGTCATCCTGAAACTCGCATCTTGAAGTAGCTTGGGTATAATTGACTTACCCCAGATAAAAAAATTACTATTGCGAGCCTAACAGCAATAAGTTAAATCAATAGATCACATTAAAAAATAACAATAAAAAGGCCATTTTATGAAATCATTCAAGTTTAATAAGCTAGCGTTTATCGCACTTTGTTCCACAGTAATGCTAATGGCTTGTGAAGATAAAGCTGTCGTAGTTAAAAAGTCAGAAATAGCGAGTGCTATGAATGTAGACCAATTAGCGGAAAAAATAGCAAAAGAAAACATAATTATTGATACTCATATTGATGTACCTTATCGATTAGAGCATGAATATGAAGATGTTAGTAAGGCAACAGCAAAGGGCGATTTTGACTACCCAAGGGCAGTGAAAGGTGGTTTGGATGCCCCTTTTATGTCTATTTACATTCCGTCTAAATTGCAAAAAACGGGCGGCAGTAAGGCACTTGCTGATAAATTAATAGACGATGTTGAAAAAATTGTGCTGCAGTCGCCAGATAAATTTGCGTTAGCTTATTCAACAGCGCAAGTAAAAGATAACTTCACTAAAGGGATTATTTCACTGCCAATGGGAATGGAAAATGGTAGCCCAATAGAAGGTGATTTAGCTAATTTACAACACTTTTATGAGCGCGGTATTCGTTACATCACTTTAGCGCATGCGAAAACAAATCATATTTCAGACTCTTCTTATGATGAAAATCGTCCTGCTCAAGGTTTAACTGATTTTGGTAAAAAACTGATTGTAGAAATGAATAATGTTGGCGTAATGGTTGATATTTCTCATGTATCTGATCAAGCTTTCTATCAAGTCATGGAAATTAGTAAAGTGCCAGTTATAGCATCTCACTCATCTGCGCGCTTTTTTACGCCTGATTTTGAACGCAATATGTCTGATGAGATGATAAAATTGTTAGCAAAGAATGGTGGCGTGATTCAAATGACCTTTAGTGGCATTTTTACCTCAAAAAAATTCAGAGAGCAAAGTGCAGTCTACAAGCTGGTTAAAGCAGACTTTATTAAAAATAATAATTTGGATGAAGAGTTAGAGGCAGATATAAGTAAAATTGATGCTTTTGAAGAAGCCTATAAATTAGAAAAACCATATGATGTCGGCACTTTAGACTTAGTGCTAGACCATTTTGAGCATGTAATCAATTTAGTGGGTATAGACCATGTAGGTATAGGCTCAGACTTTGATGGCGTGAGTGGCCTTTTGCCTGAAACATTAAATGATGTTGCTAGTTATCCAAACTTGATTGCAGGTTTGTTGGAACGTGGCTATAACGAGCAAGAGATTAAAAAATTGCTTTCAGGCAACTTAATTCGTGTATGGCAGCAAGTTGAAGAGTATGCGGCCAATCATAAAGCACAACACTAAAAAGCATATCCTTAAAATAACCCGCACAATTGACACTGTATAGAAAACCAGTACAATATCGGTATGAAAAAAATAATTCATGTCGACATGGACTGCTTCTATGCAGCTGTCGAAATGCGAGACTTCCCTGAATATCAAAATATCCCACTAGCTGTTGGTGGTGATGGCCCGCGCAGTGTACTCTCCACTTGTAATTATCAAGCACGACAGTTTGGTGTGCGCTCGGCTATGTCGGCTATTAAAGCTAAACAGCTTTGTCCTGAATTAACTATAGTTCACGGACGGATGTCGGTATATAAAGAAGTATCAGATCATATAAGAGAAATATTTTCCCGCTATACTGAACTTATTGAACCCTTATCTCTTGATGAGGCTTTCCTTGATGTTAGCGACTCGAACCAATGTCAAGGCAGTGCTACCTTAATCGCAGAGAAAATACGTGCTGATATCTTTAATGAACTTAACTTAACTGCTTCAGCAGGCATAGCGCCTAATAAATTTATTGCTAAAATTGCCAGTGATGAAAATAAACCCAATGGTCAATGTGTTGTATCTCCGGACAAAGTTACAAGTTTTGTCGAAACATTATCGCTCAAAAAAATTCCAGGTATTGGGCCAAAGACATTTCAAAAGTTACAATCCTTTGGTTTTACTAGTTGTGCCGATGTTAGAGCATCGTCAATTGCAATTTTATCAATGATTGTTGGTAAGTTTGCAACTAGCTTGTATCAAAAAGCACATGGCATCGACAATCGTGAACTTGAAGTGAGTAGACAGCGTAAATCGTTAGCAATAGAAACAACATTGGCTGCCGATATCTTTAGTGAAATAGAGTGCTTATCGGTTATTGAAAAACTTTATCCAAAGTTACTGACTAGATTGGAAAAAGTTAAAGGTCGAAAAATTGTTCGCCAAGGTATTAAGTTAAAATTCAATGACTTTAACCAAACAACGGTCGAACAAAAAAGCTTAGGTGCGCAGGAGGATACTTTTAATACTTTATTACCCAAAGCATTGGAACGAGCAAAGGGGCGAGGTATACGTCTTGTGGGTTTAACCCTTGGTTTTGCAGAGCCTTCTATTGAAGATGAACTCAATAGTAAACAATTATCTTTACTGTAAAAGTATCACTCTCAATTGTGATATCAAACATCAAACATCAAACATCAATAGACCCTACTATGACTGACAATGAAAACCAAGAGCCAATAAAGAGAAAGCTACAAAAGCAAACCGCGTTACATTGCGGTGTAGGCTTGTTGTCAAGGCGAGAACACTCTGAGTTTGAATTAAGGCAAAAACTAAACAATCGTGAATTTGCTACTGATGAAATAGATAAAGCTATTGAGCGCTTATTAGAGAAAGATTATTTATCTGATACTCGTTTTGCGCAAAGCACCTGTAGATATCGAACTATCCGAGGTTATGGTTGGCGTTATATTGCTAATGAGCTAAAGCAAAAAGGTGTTTGCTCAACAATTGTTCAAATATTACAGAAAAATTGCGAAATTGATTGGTATCTTCAAGCCGAGCTTGCGTATAATAAGCGCTTTGGTGAAAGTAGGGGAGAAGACTCTCAAACGACTCAAAAAGAGCAAGCCAAAAAAATACGTTTTTTACAATATCGCGGATTTTCAACCGATGAAATTTTTGCGGTAGTGAGTACTCATCATAGTAAGTAATAGTTGAACAAACAGATTGATTAAGGTTCCCATGATTAAAAGCACCGCTGAAGTTCGTCAGGCATTTTTAGATTTCTTTGCCACTAAACAACACCAAATAGTTAATAGCAGCTCGTTAGTTCCGGGTAATGATGCAACATTACTGTTTACGAATGCCGGAATGGTGCCTTTTAAAGATGTCTTTTTAGGCGCAGAAAAACGCAGCTATACCCGTGCTACTTCAGCTCAACGTTGTGTTCGAGCTGGTGGTAAACATAATGATTTAGAAAATGTTGGCTACACAGCTCGTCATCATACTTTTTTTGAAATGCTAGGTAACTTTAGTTTTGGTGATTATTTTAAAGAAGATGCAATCAGTTATGCTTGGGAATTTTTAACGGGTGTTTTAGGTTTACCAAAAGAAAAACTCTTGGTAACCATTTATGAAAGTGACGAAGAGGCTTTCTTATTCTGGAAAGATGAAATAGGTATTCCAGAAGATAAAATTATCCGTATTGGCGATAAGTCACCAAGTAAAAAATATGAATCAGATAATTTTTGGTCAATGGGTGACACAGGTCCATGTGGTCCATGCTCTGAAATATTTTATGATCATGGCGCAGATATTTGGGGTGGTCCTCCAGGCTCGCCTGAAGAAGATGGCGATCGTTTTATTGAAATTTGGAACATAGTATTCATGCAATTTAATCGCCAAGCGAATGGCGATATGGATCTGTTACCTAATCCGTCTATTGATACAGGGATGGGGCTAGAGCGTATTTCTGCCATTATGCAAAATGTGCACAGTAACTATGAAATCGATCTTTTCCAAGCATTGATTAAAGATGCTGCCAGCTTATTAGGGTGTAATGATTTAGAAAATAAATCACTGCGCGTTATTAGTGATCATATTCGCTCTTGTTGTTTTTTAATTATTGATGGTGTTGTGCCATCAAATGAAGGTCGAGGTTATGTACTTCGCCGTATTATCCGCCGTGCTATTCGTCATGGTCACAAGCTTGATGCCAACAATAATAGTTTTCACAAATTAGTGCCTTCTTTGGTTAAACAAATGGGTGACGCATATCCTGAGTTAGTTCAGCAGCAAGCGATTATTGAAAAATTATTACGTATTGAAGAAGAGCAGTTTGGCCGTACTTTAGATCGCGGTATGATTTTGCTTGAAGATATTTTAGCCAATTTAGATGGCGACACTATTAGTGGTGATGATGTTTTCAAACTTTATGATACCTATGGTTTTCCAGCAGATTTAACTGCTGATATTGCCCGCGAGCGTCAACTTAAAATTGATCATAATGGTTTTGATATCGCTATGGGCTTGCAACGTGAACGCGCACAGCAAGCAAGTAATTTCGGTACTGATTATAATCAACAGCTAAAATCTGATCACAAAACGGCCTTTAAAGGTTATGACAACGACTCATATTCTGCGACTGTAGTTGAATTATTTAATAGCCAAGACCAAGATGCAGTGAACCAGCTAAATGCCGGAGAACAGGGGGTTGTTATTTTAGATCATACGCCATTCTATGCTGAGTCTGGTGGTCAAGTAGGTGATAGCGGTTTATTACATCTAGATGGTGGCGTGTTTGAAGTTACGGATACCATTAAATTAGGAAATGCTTTTGCTCATAAAGGCACTGCACATACTGATGTAGGTTTAAACCGACGTGTAAAAGCTGAGATAGATGTTGAACGTAGAGCAGAAATTGTTAAAAACCATACTGCAACACATCTATTACATGCGGCTTTACGTAAAGTACTAGGTGAACACGTTACTCAAAAAGGATCGCTGTGTGACAGCGACAAGCTTCGCTTTGATTTTTCTCACTTTGAAGCGGCAACAGCGCATGAGCTTCATGAAGTCGAACAACTGGTTAATAATGAAATTCGTCGTAATCATCTCAAACAAACTGAATCAATGTATATTGAAGAAGCCAAAGAAAAAGGGGCCATGGCTCTTTTTGGTGAAAAGTATGATGATGAAGTGCGTGTTGTAACCTTAGGTGACTTCTCAATTGAACTTTGTGGTGGCGTTCATGTTAATCGTACTGGTGATATAGGCTTATTAAAAATAGTGTCTGAATCGGGCATAGCTGCCGGTGTAAGACGTATTGAAGCCGTTACTGCAACAGGTGCATTGGCATTTATTAATGAGCAAAGCGCGTGTTTAGCCAAAGTAGCCGGTTTAGTGAAAACTGATATTGCTAGTGTAAATACAAAAGTTGAACAGTTAATCACTCGCTCTAAAGCATTAGAAAAAGAAATCAGTCAACTAAAACAAGAGCTAGCTGCACAAGCTGGTTCAGACTTAGTGAGTAATGCTATTGATATTAATGGTGTGAAAGTGTTAATTGCCGACTTAGATGGAGTTGAAAGTAAAGCTCTGCGCGGTATGGTTGATGAGCTTAAAAACAAAATGCAATCAGGCATTATCATGCTCGCAACTGCTAACGGCGGCAAAGTTGGATTAATTGCAGGAGTTACCAAAGATCTTATTAGCCAAGTAAAAGCTGGTGAGTTAGTTAATATGGTGGCTCAGCAAGTGGGAGGTAAAGGTGGAGGGCGTCCAGATATGGCACAAGCAGGTGGTAGCCAACCAGAAAACATAACTAATGCTTTAGCTTCAGTTCAACCTTGGTTAACTGAAAAGCTTAGTTAAGCTACTCTACCCAAAAAGTACTAATTGATAAGCCAACTGAATAATTCAGTTGGCTTTTTTATGTATATTGATTTTTAAAAAATAATAATGAAACTGTTATCCTTGTGTTAACTTTTACCCTATATGTTATTTAGGTGTTAATTATTACAATAAAAAACAAAAAATAGCATAAAAAAACAACCTTTAGCTCTATTCAAAGTTAAGATAAGCTTGATAGAATAACTAAATATTTTAATAAGTATAAGCACAGGAGCTTAATACTTATTAAAAAGTGGATTTTTTCTTAAAATTTACTATTACTTATTAGTGTATTAAGGAAAAACAGACTAACTTCATATATTACTAGCTTATATATATTTATTTAGTGATTCTCAATTTTAATAAAAGGAAAATGGAAATGTTAATATTAACACGACGCGTTGGTGAGACATTGATGATAGGTGACGAAGTCACTGTTACAGTCTTAGGCGTGAAAGGAAATCAGGTACGAATAGGTGTTAATGCGCCAAAAGAAATCTCAGTACACCGTGAAGAAATTTACATGCGTATTCAAGCTGAGAAGGATGATAATGAGGCCGCAGGTAACGTATAATTCTTATTAATTTAATTATCCGTTCTGTAAAAAGCACCATAATAGATGGTGCTTTTTTTATATTTGATACTATTTTATGTATTACAAACGAGTGAAAATTAGCATTATTGAGTGAATTGTCATCAAACAGTGCAAAAACAGAAATAAATACGTAAAAATGTTTGACTTATTTTTAAGATCCATTAATATTCGCACCCACTGGAGAGGTGGCCGAGTGGCCGAAGGCGCTCCCCTGCTAAGGGAGTATCTGGTTTATAGCCGGATCGAGGGTTCGAATCCCTCCCTCTCCGCCATTAATTACCATGTGTACTTAATGGATGTGAATCTTTAGACTAAGATATAAAACATAGTTTATCGGGTAAGTAACGATATTAAAAATAACTTAGATTGCGGACGCGTAGCTCAGCTGGATAGAGTACCTGGCTACGAACCAGGCGGTCGCAGGTTCGACTCCTGCCGCGTCCGCCACTTTTCTTTGAGTGGATAAATAATAAAGATAAGCTAGTATTAAAGCTGAAAAAATAAATATGACCGCGGACGCGTAGCTCAGCTGGATAGAGTACCTGGCTACGAACCAGGCGGTCGCAGGTTCGACTCCTGCCGCGTCCGCCACATTCTCTTAGAGAAGATTAAAAACCAATCCTTTGATTGGTTTTTTTTCGCCTGAAATTTGAAATATTGTTGGTTTTGAACCAGGCGCTAATACAAGCTCAAGCTTCGACTCCTACAGCAGTCACCACATTTCTCTTTTGAGAGTATATAAACCTAGTTTCGGCTGGTTTTTTTATGCCTGACATTTATATGAGTGCAATGATAAGTGCTTGTAGCTCAGATGGGTAGCTTACGTTTAGCTGAAAGCTGGCTGCGACTGACCCCTTACGGTCGCAGTTTCGACTCACGTTGCAATCGCTAGGTTCCTTAGGAAATTAAAAGTCTACACTAACATTCAGCCATAAACTTCTTGATTCAACTGAAGGTGTTCCGTTAGCCTCTGCTTTATTGCTTGTGACGTTAATAGGATATAGACCATTACTATTCCACAAATTTTTGATAATAAGGTCTAACCTTAGGTTATTTTCTTTGAGGGGAAACCATGCTATTCCTAAATTGGCTAAGTTGTCTGCATTCATATGCACTCCTGTTGGAGAATAATATCCCCAATGGTAAAGGTGATTATACTGAAGCACAAAACCACCTATAATCGAAGAGAAAGGGTGGTTAGCATGAAAACGTGTTACGTCATTAGGGTATGCTGAGTTTTTATTACCTTCGGTGACATAAACTCCTAATGCACCTTCATCAACATCAACTACTTCTACATGCGCATGACTTAAAGAAAGTTGACTGTCATGCCATTGATAAGTAATCGATATTTCGACACCAGACTGCTCAAGCTTCCCTGTTTGGTTTTGATAGTACCAATTACCATTCCATGTGCCTATTTCATCTGTTCCTATTGTATCTCCGAAGAGCAGACTTTCGTAACCATTAGCCCTTGCAGCTAAGATATCTTCAACAATACTATAAAAAAAAATACTTTCGAATTTGATCTCATTAGTTATATAAGTATATGCTAATTCGATGTTTTCAATTGTTTCGGGTGCTACTTTTTGTAGTGTTCTATTGTCATTGTTGGCAATGCCATCAAAATTAAAATCAGCTTCTGTTTCTGCGATGTCATTGAGTGAAGGAAAATTTTCTTGTGCTAAAAAACCATCTTGGACGAAGCCACCTGAAAATTGAACACCTACTGCTCCTCTGAAACCTGTTTGCCAAGTAGCTCTAAATAAATGCTTATTATCTATATCGTAAAATCCGCCAACTCTAGGGCTAACATGATTTCCCCATTGCGAGTGATTATCAAAACGAAAGGCTGCATATAACGAAATTCGTTCTGATACTTGAAAGAAGTCTTCTAAAAAAAGACTGCTAATAGTGGTTGAGCTAGGTTTCACCCAAGTATTATTATCATTGACATTGCCTGATATAATGGGGTTTCCATTGTCATCACTTTCTATACCAATCAATTGAATTTCTTCATTAATTATATAGTTACTTCCGTGAGAGTTATGTCTACCATGGCTATATTCTGTGTATTCAGCGCCAAAGGCCACATCATTATTGGCAAAAATATCATCCCAGTTACTCACTAGTTTAATACCTTTGCGAATCTCTCTGGTTCCTCCCATTTCAAGCCCGGGTGTAACTTCATTATTAGCATCAACAAATCCGTCTCTGACAAGCTCACTAAAAGCGCTTTCCTGAGATTCATAAAGTAATCGACTATCAGTTTGGATGTTATTACCGTGAGAACTTAAACTATAATCATCTTTTGTATAATACCCGCTAACTTTAGCCGTAATAGCGTCATTGATTTGAATGTTGTAACTGGCTGATATACCGTCAATTGTTTGAGAAACAACTTCTCTATCGCGAAAGAAGTTATATAAATCTCTTTTTTGTTCGAAGTGAAAAAGATCGATTTCAAATTTCTTATACTTGATATTTGCCAAAGCATTGGTGTAATCACTACGTTTTAAATGATGTTGTCTTTCAAAAATGGTTAACCCTTGATCCATAAGTGTGCTTGCCCAGCCCTCGTTCCTTATTTTTTCTCCGTCAAAATTACCGTTAGATAAATATGCATAAAAATTTGTATTCTCAGATTGGAAGTGGCTGCTTAAATCTATTTTTTGATAACCATTTTGTCCTATTGAATAGTTAACATTAATATTTTGATGCGTACTTTTTTTAGTAATTATATCTATCGCACCTAATAATGCGCCTTGTCCTAATGTTACTGAGCCAGGTCCACGAATTATATCAATACGTTCGATAAAGTTTAGATCTAGACCATTTAAAATACTATCAGGTGCTCCCCAAAACCACTCTGTGTTTAAGGGAACACCGTTGAGTAGGAGTAATGTTTTTGAATTATTGTCAGGTACTAACCCCCTAAAGCCAGCAATCGTGTCATCTTGATCTTCAACGAGAAAATAACCGGGTACAAATAACGTTAATAACTCGTTTAGTGTTCTAGCGCCACTTAAGTTAATTCGATCTTTATTGATTGAAAATACTGATACGGGTTGTTTGCGAGCATCATCAACCACATTTGAAGCAAGGGATACTTTTACATTCATCAACTCCTCAAGCGATAAACTTAATATGTAATCAGTACTGGATTCAGCGTAAATATGTGCAGAGAATTGAATGCATAAAATGCCTAATAACAGAGATATCCTAAAGGGGTTTTGATGAATTTTATTGGGAAAGTTAAGAAGCATAGGTACTAATCTAACAGAGCGTTAAATATGATAACAAGCTTAGGCTAATATGGGCGTTTTAGCAATTATTTCAACTAATACCAGTTAGTTTGATAACAGTTATTAGTATGGCGAAATAACCCTATTGTTAATATCACTTACTTTAGTTACACCTGTTAATGCCATAGCAACACGCATCTCATTTTCAAAAATGTTAAGTAATTGATTTACGCCTTGCTCACCGTTGGCAGCTAATGCATAAGCCCAAGCTCGTCCTAACATGCAAGCATCTGCACCTAAAGCTAGGGCTTTAACTACATCAAGACCACTTCTAATGCCACCATCAACTATTATTTTACATTGCTGGTTAACTACCTGTGCTATTTCAGGTAGCACCGTAAGAGTTGCTGGAGCACTGTCGAGCTGGCGTCCACCGTGATTTGAAACCACGATAGCATCAGCACCAAGCTTAACTGCTTCTTTAGCGTCTTCACTGTCTAATATACCTTTGAGTACTAAATTTCCTGACCAATTATCACGGATCCAACTAAGATCTTGCCACGTCATACTGGCATCAAATTGACTATCGACCCAGCCTTTAAAATCGTCAAGAGAGTTTGCATTGGGTACTGCATCAGTTAAATTACCAAAAGTGAGTGGTTTCCCTGTAATTGCAACATCCCATACCCAATTGGGGTGACTAACAATATCTAAACCTCGTTTTAGTTTTCCCAACAGAGAGCCACTATCTTCACTTGAACTTAAGCCGTTACGTATATCACGATAACGTTCTGCTAGCACAGGGAGATCGACCGTTAGAACTAGTGTTTGGCAACCCGCCTGTTCTGCACGTTTCAATAAACTTAGGGCATAGCTTCGATCTTTTATCACATACAGTTGAAACCAAAATGTTTGATTAGTTTGCGCATGTAGCTCTTCAATAGAACAAATTCCGACGGTAGAAAGGCAAAATGGAATATTGTGTTTGTTTGCGGCTTTGAGGGTTTGCAGTTCTCCTCTTTTTGCGTAGCAACCAGCTAAACCGACAGGACCAAGAATTAAAGGCATGTTGAGGGTTTCATTAAATAACTTACCACTTAGATCTATGTGGCTAACATCTTTTAGTATTCTTTGTCGCAAAGTAAGTTGTGAAAACGCGTTAAGATTACTTGCTAAGGTTGTTTCTTGATAACTGCCGCCATCAATGTAATCAAATAATTGTAGAGGTAAGCGCTTCTTAGCTAAAAGGCGGAAGTCGGCCGTATTTGCGGGTGCAATACGTAAACTATTTGTCGTCATAGAAGTATTTAAATTAGTAATAGTATGATAAATATCCTAATTTAGTTTTATAAAATAAACAAGTGATGTGAAACCTCCTCCATACAAATGAATAATATGCATTTTTTATGAATAAAAACACCTTTATGGTATATTGTATAAAATCAGGCTTTAATCACCGTAATACCCGTCATTCACCGCAATGATATTGTATACAATATTACTTTTATGCAATTTTATTTGAATATTTAGTAAAAAAGACTGAATAGAGCCTCTTTTAGTACTTGACGAGAAATTATTTTTCTGAAACTGCAAAATAATGTTTGTTTTTAATAATTGGAGTGATTATTCTAATTTTATAAATTTTCGAATGAGAACGAAAAATGAACAATATGGAACAGCAGTTTTTAGAAGCAGGTACACTTATGCTTGCTGGAATGGTCTTTGTATTTGCTTTTTTAAGCTTATTAATTATCTTTATTAACACCGTCTTGGCAAAATTGTCGGTTAAATTCCCAGATGCTATTGTGCCAAGTAGAAATCATTCGAACAAAAAAAATAATAAAGTAGCGAGTGGTGAAATATCACCTGCTATTGTTGCTGCAATAAGCGGAGCTGTAAGTAGTTACCGCAAACAGCACTCTCAACCACCTTCTTCATCACAGAAAGCAAAGAAATAAGGGCACAATCATGAGCAAACCATTAGGTATTACCGAAGTTGTCTTAAGAGATGGTCATCAATCAATTCTAGCAACACGTCTTCGTTTAGAGGACATGTTGCCGATAGCCAAAACATTGGATGAAGTTGGCTATTGGTCAATTGAATCTTGGGGTGGTGCAACATTTGACTCTTGTATTCGTTATTTAGGTGAAGATCCATGGGAACGCATTCGTGCTTTGAAAAAAGCAATGCCAAACACCAAGCAACAAATGTTATTTCGTGGTCAAAATATCTTAGGCTATCGTCATTATGCTGATGATGTAGTCGAAAAATTCGTTGAACGTGCTCATGTTAATGGTGTTGATGTATTTCGTATTTTTGATGCCATGAATGACGTTCGTAACTTGCAAACGTCAATTAAAGCGGCTGTTAAAGTGGGCGCTCATGCCCAAGGCACATTAAGCTACACTGAAAGCCCGGTTCATACGCTTGAAGGTTGGCTAACAATGGCTAAGCAGCTTGAAGATATGGGCGCACATTCTTTATGTATTAAAGATATGTCTGGTTTGTTAAAACCTTATGATGCAGCAGAATTAATTGGTAAGTTAAAAGAAACTGTCTCTTTACCAATAGCCTTACATTGTCATGCTACAACCGGCTTAAGTATCGCTACACAAATGAAAGCTATTGATAGTGATATAGATGTTATTGATACCTCTATTTCATCAATGAGTATGACCTACGGACACTCGCCAACAGAAACAATTGCTTCCATTGTTGAAGGTAGTGAGCGTGCTACAGGTTTAAATGTTGAGAAAATGGCTGAAGTCGCAGCATATTTTCGAGATGTTCGAGAAAAATATGCTGAATTTGAAGGCAGCTTAAAAGGGGTTGATGCTCGAATTTTAACTGCACAAGTACCTGGTGGCATGTTAACTAACATGGAAAACCAACTTAAAGAGCAAGGTGCAGCTGATAAGTTTGATGAAGTATTAACTGAAATTCCGAAGGTGCGTAAAGATTTAGGTTACATTCCATTGGTGACGCCAACATCACAAATTGTTGGCACACAAGCGGTATTAAATATATTAACGGGTGAGCGTTACAAATCTATTACTAAAGAAACAACAGGCGTATTAAAAGGGGAGTATGGTTCAACTGCTGCACCTGTTGATGCTGAGCTACAAACACGCGTTTTAGACGGCAAAGAAGTGATTACTTGTCGACCAGCTGACTTGCTAGATCCAGAAGTCGATAAATTATCAACTGAATTACAAGCATTAGCAAAAGAGAAAAATATTGATTTAGCCGATGAAGTCATCGATGACGTATTAACTTATGCTTTATTTCCTCAAATTGGTCTCAAATTTTTAGAGAACCGCAATAACCCTGCGGTATTTGAGCCTATCCCGACAAAAGCAAGTGCGCAGATTGCTTCTAGCTCATCAGAGTCGAAATCAGAATCAGGACCTGAAAGCTATGCAGTAAGTGTTGATGGTAAAATTTACGATGTAGTTGTAGCACCAGGTGGCTCTATTGAAGCTATTACGCATCCTGCTGGAGACGATGCCATTAAACAATCTGCCTCAATTTCTGCTGAGGAAACGTTAAATGCGCCGCTTTCAGGTAATATTTTCAAAGTACTTGTAAATGAAGGTGATTCTGTTGAAGCAGGTGAAGTTGTTATCATCATGGAAGCAATGAAGATGGAAACCGAGATTCGTGCAGTTAATGCCGGTGTTATAACTAGTTTGCATACCAAAGAGGGCGACTCTGTTGCTGTTGGTGATGCATTACTTAGCTTTTCGTAGAGGATCTTATGGATTCATTAACTAAATTATGGCTTTCAACTGGCTTAGCTAATTTTGAGCTAGGTCAAGTGATAATGATGCTAGTTGGCTGTGGCTTGCTTTATCTTGCTATTGCTAGAAATTTTGAGCCGTTATTATTATTACCTATGGGTTTTGGTTCAATTTTAACGAATATTCCAGTAGCAGGTTTCTCTGAGGCTGGTGGTTTGCTCCACTTTATTTATTATGCAGGTATAGATACAGGAATTTTCCCACTAATCATCTTTATGGGTGTTGGGGCTATGACCGATTTTAGCGCCTTGATTGCCAACCCTAAAACGTTACTTTTAGGGGCCTCAGCTCAGTTTGGTATTTTCGCCACATTATTTGGCGCAATAGCTTTAAATGCCGTACCGGGGATTGAATTTACTTTGAAGGATGCTTCAGCTATTGCCATCATTGGTGGTGCTGATGGTCCAACCGCAATATTTTTAGCATCAAAATTGGCACCAGAATTACTCGGCGCTATCGCCGTTGCTGCTTATTCATATATGGCATTGGTACCCATTATTCAGCCGCCAATTATGAGAGCATTAACATCGGAAGATGAGCGTAAAATTGAAATGGCTCAGCTTCGTCCCGTGACTAAAATTGAAAAAATAGTTTTTCCATTGGGCGTATTGCTGATGACTATATTTTTCTTGCCAGCAGCAACGCCACTAGTAGGCATGTTTTGTTTAGGTAATTTGATGCGCGAGTCGGGTGTGGTTGATCGTTTAAGCTCTACTGCTCAAAATGAATTAATCAATATAACCACTATCTTTTTAGGTTTAGGCGTTGGCTCAAAACTGAGTGCAGAAGCTTTCTTAAATGTTCAAACATTAGGTATTTTAGCCCTTGGTGCTGTTGCGTTCTCAATTGGTACAGCTTCAGGTGTTTTAATGGCTAAGTTAATGAACAAGCTTTCAAAAGATCAGGTAAACCCATTAATAGGTGCAGCAGGTGTTTCTGCGGTGCCTATGGCCGCTCGTGTTGCGAATAAAGTTGGTTTAGAAGCTAACCCTCACAACTTCTTGCTGATGCATGCAATGGGACCAAATGTAGCGGGTGTACTTGGCTCAGCCGTGGCAGCAGGTATATTATTAGCACTTGTTGGTGGCTAGCCTATATCGCTTTTATAAATAAACTTAAATGATTTAAATAAAAACCGAGCATGTCTCGGTTTTTTTATGCGCGAATGTTACTATTATTTTTATATTTCAATCGCACTCTATCCATATGAGCTACCTATATGAAAAGTTTCCTTATTGTTTGTTTTATCTTGTTAACCCTTTCAGCTTGTTCAACCTCTTCGACAGGTCGTAATCAAGTGTCACTGTACTCTGATGCTGAATTAAATCATATGGGCGTTTCTTCATTTGAACAGATGAAAAAAGAGATCCCTATCAGTAAAGATAAAGCAACGAATGATTTTGTGCTTTGTGTTGCCGATGCTATTACCGCTAATGTGCCAAAATCTGCTCATCAAGGTGAGTGGGAAGTGGTTGTATTTGATTCTGAGCAAGTTAATGCTTTTGCATTACCCGGTGGAAAAATTGGTGTTTATACAGGTATTTTGAATGTAACAGAAAATCAAGATCAGTTAGCAGCAATTATGGGGCATGAAGTAGGTCATGTGCTTGAGCATCATTCGAATGAACGTCTTTCAGCTAATAAGCTATCTAATGTTGGCTTAGCTGTTGCGGCAATAGCAATAGGCGCGAGTGAGGTTGACAATAAAGGGTTATGGGTTGCAGGGTTAGGAATAGGCGTTCAATACGGTGTTATTATGCCGTATAGTCGTTCTCATGAAAGTGAGGCTGATATTGTGGGTCAAGACCTAATGTCTCGTTCAGGTTTTTCGCCTGAAGCAAGTGTTCAATTATGGAAGAATATGTCGAAGCTAAGTAAAGAGGCACCGCCTGAGTTTATGTCTACTCATCCTTCAAATGAAACGCGTATCAAGCAATTAAATCAGCATTTAGTTGTTTCTCAGCCATACTATGTGGCTGAAAAAAATAGTAATAACCTTCCAAAATGTGTAAAACCAAAAGTAATTCCAATGTCTAAACCAAAACCTAAGTAGTTTTTAAATAACAGGGAAAGCTAATTGAAAAACTGGTTCCTTTGCCAAGTGTGCTAGTGCATTCTATGCTGCCATTTAATGACTGATTAACCAAATTATAAACAATATGCATACCTAAACCACTACCACCTTCGCCTCGCTTTGTTGTGAAGAATGGTTCGAAGATATTAGTTAAGTTTTCAGATGATATGCCACAGCCAGAGTCTTTAAATAATAAATTTATGTGCTCGTTATGTTTCTCAATATTAATTGTTATTACACCGTGCTGATCATTTTCAAAGGCATGAATAATAGCATTAATTACTAAGTTAGTTATTATTTGAGCTATTGCTCCTGGTGATGTTCTGATGGAAAGTTCATCTGGGCAATTAAGCTCAATTTGGCATTTACTTTGTTTGATTTGTGGATGCAAACTAGCAAGTATTTCATTGAAATAATGCTTGAGTTCAAATTCTCTTATTTCGTCATTTGACTGATCTACAGCCACTTCTTTAAATCCTTGAATTAAGTCAGCAGCTCTCTTTAAGTTTGACAGAATTAACTGAGAGCTAGTGAGAGTTGTTTCCATATGGTTGACTAAGATTTGTTTAGAAATATTATTGCTGTCGTATAGTTTTGAAAAATCTTTGGTGGCATCTTCTAAGTGTGATGATGCGGTAATGGCAATGCCTACAGGAGTATTAATTTCATGGGCAACACCTGCTACTAATCGACCAAGTGATGCCATTTTCTCTGTTTGAATTAATTGCTCTTGGGTGTTTTTTAAGTTTTCTATAGACTTTTCTAACGCGATAGTTCGTTGCTTAACTCGTTGTTCCAATTCGTTTTTACTTGCTCTTAATTTCCGGTTTGTTTTTTTCATTTCACTAGAGATTAACCAACCGACATAAGAGATAAAAGTTAAAATAATCGCTAATAAAATAGCAGAATCAATATTGCTTTTACCACTAAGGTTATAGATATATCCAATTTCATTGAGGTAACCAAGCGCTAAAATATTTATGACAACTAATAAGTACAAATAAAAACCAAAACGCTGACTCCCCATGAGTAGTGATATCATGATAATGGCAGGGAAAACCATTAGTACCTCGTCGCGTAAGCCACTAAAACTCCAAACAAAACCAAGCAATAAAATAGTAAGGAAAAGCAAAAGAATATTGCTGCCTTTTTTAATTTCCCCTTTTTTAGCTAAAAAATAGACAGGGCTAATTAAAATCATAGCAATGAGCATTACCACAGTTAAATGCCAGCTTTGAATGAATAACCGGTGAATTCCTGCAATGGCTAGGACAGCTTCAGTCGCCCAAAAAACACTAAGTAGTCTTTTTATTTTACTTTTATTAGTTGAGTCTTCACTACCTGAGTCTGCTATATCCATTTAGACCTTCATTAAAATATGAGAAATATTATGGGTGTAATTTATAGTTCAACCAATCATTTTCCTGTTTTTCAAAACATACTCTGTCATGTAAACGGTTTGCTCGACCTTGCCAAAATTCTATGTAGGTAGGCTTAACTCGCCATCCTCCCCAAAATTCTGGAAGAGGTACTTCGCATTGAGCGTATTTGTCGCTAAATTGCGCCATACGATCTTTCAGTTCGTTTTCATGGCTTAGTTTTTCACTTTGCTTTGAAGCCCAAGCACCAATTTGGCTACCCCGATCGCGACTATGAAAATAATCAGCAGATTCTTGCTGCGTAATCTTTTCAACAGTGCCTTCTATTCGTATTTGTCTTTGTAATACATTCCAATGAAATAATAAGGCGACTTTACTGTTTTCATTCAACTCATTACTTTTACGACTGCCGTAGTTTGTAAAAAATACAAATCCATGTTCATCAAAGTCTTTTAACAGCACCATACGTGAGCTGGGTTGGCCATTCTGACTACAACTACTTACAGACATTGCTTCTGGGAGCAAAATGCCGGATTTATTCGCATCTGCAAACCACTGCTTAAATAAAGGTAATGGTGTTGAGTTAGCAGGAATTTCGGGTAAAGGTAAGGCTACACCTTGACCAAAGGTAAACAGACAGCGAAGTTTTTCAAATAAAGTCATAAGGTAAATTGTAGTTCAAAATAAAAAGTTATTTTATCAACATCCTAGGTAAAGAAAAGTGATAGTTATCAATATATCCAGTGAAATCCGTATTTTGAATTAACTGGGTATAGATAACTATCAGTTAAATACTTTTATTTATGATTATTCATATAATCTAGTGTTAAGTTTGTTAATAATTTAACACCTAACTTCATACCACTTTCATCAATTTCAAATTCTGGCGTGTGATGATCAGGAGCTTGCCCTATGGGGGTATCTTTTGAGCGCCCACCAACAAATAAATATAAGCCTGGAACCTTTTCTTGGAAAAATGAAAAGTCTTCTGCGCCAGTTACCGGGTTAGTTACTTTGGCATTTTCTGCTCCTGCCGTTGCTTGTAATACTGGTAACATTTCCGCCATTAATTTTTCATCGTTGTAAGTGATAGGGTAACTGTAATCTAGAGGTAAAGTTACTTCCGCTTGTGCATTCATGCTTCTGGCTATGCTATTCGCTTTATTATGCACTGACTTATGGATATGCTTGCGAATATCAGGGTTTAGCGTGCGGATAGTGCCGACCATCTCTACTTCATTTGGAATAATGTTAGAGCGTGTGCCACCGTGAATCATGCCAACCGTTACTACTGCTGCACTGTCAATTAATTCAACCTCTCGACTAACTATGGTTTGCAAACCCATAATAATTTGTGCGGAAGTGACAATAGGGTCAACGCTATTCCAAGGATATGCCCCATGAGATTGTTTACCTTTTACGACAATTTTGAATGGATCAACAGCCGCCATAATGCCGCCTGAACGATAATGAACAGTACCCTCTTCACTATCAGAGCTGATATGCAGGCCGAAAATAACATCAACATTTGGCTTAGTTAGTACACCTTCTTTTACCATCACTTCTGCACCACCCGTTTCACCTCTGGGCGCACCTTCTTCTGCAGGTTGAAAAATAAACTTTACCTTGCCATGTAACTTGTCTTTCATTGATGTCAGAATTTTAGCCGCACCCATCAACATAGCTATATGAGTATCGTGTCCGCACGCATGCATGACACCAACCTCTTGATCGTTATAAGTGGACTTTACAGTTGAAGCAAAGGGCAGGTTAACATTTTCTGTTACAGGTAAACCATCGATATCTGCTCGAAGAGCCACAACAGGGCCAGGCTTTCCTGAATCTAATATGGCAACGACACCTGTTTTAGCTATGCCTGTTTGTACTTCAAGGCCTAAAGATTTTAAATATTTCGCAATAGTTTTTGCTGTTTCAAATTCTCTATTAGAAAGTTCAGGGTTTTGATGGAAATGACGTCGCCATTTTATTACGTCAGCTTCAATTTGGTTTGCAAATGTTGCTACGTTTGCAATGCTGGTTTGTTCTTTAGCTTGTGTAGTTACACTGGTACTTACTAGCAGTAATAAAGAAATTAATGTGCAGCTAACTAGGTTGTAACTTTTTGATTTTTTCATGGCTTAAATTTTATTGTTATTAAAATTGTGTAGCCTAACCATACTTTATTTGGTTATTAAAAACGAATTTCACTAGATAATATCATTATAATTTACAATGATTACCAATCATCTTCATCGTCTAATAGTTCTTTAAGTCTTTTTTTCTCTTTCAATTCATCTATACGTTTGCGAGCAAGCAAGTTTTTTTGTGCTTGCTCTTCCGCTTTTTTCTCAGCGAGCTCAATAGATTCAATATCTGTTTCTTGCTCAACAGTTTCATTGTTTTCATCAATGCTATCTAGAAAGTCATCATCATCTCTCATCGGCTTTGCTCTTTAAAAATTGCTTCACTCAATATCAACATAGGCAAGGAATAATACATTTTCAATAGTGTTTTGAAATTTATTTTATTGGTGTACAGGTCATTGCTTGATAAACTATTGCTCTATATAGAAATAATTATCAAAATTTATTTAATATGCAAAATAGAGATTTTTTACATTGGTTTCAGAGTTATCAGCAACAGGCACTCATGCTAATGGAGCGTCGGTTAGTTGTGCTTGTGGGTGATGATTTTTGGTCGAGCTCTTTATTAAAGTCTATTGATAGTAATGGTTGTAATAGTGAAAGCTGTAGTGGTGCGAAGCAGGCTGATAACACTTGGCTCGTTTATGGTGAAAGTGAACATATTAAGTCGAATGTAGCCAAACAAAGCTATCGAGATAAGTTAGGTAGTGAAAGTGACTATGTTGTTTTTCATGGAGCACAGTTACCTGTTAATGCCTTTGCTGGATTATCAGGGACATTAGTTGCAGGTGGGGTATTATTTCTTTTAGTGAATGATATCTCACAAGTAACAGAGAGTCTTTTTTATAAGCGTTTTTTCAACTTGTTAAATACATTTTCAGCGCATGTCGTTATTGAGCAAAATAAATTTTATTTGCCTGTGGTTTCGCCTATACATTCGCAATACACCTCAGATGAACCATCAACATTATTAGCATATAGCTGTGTAACTCAAGAACAATTGACAGCAGTTGAAGCTGTTATTGAAGTATTGAAGGGTAAAAGAAATAGACCACTTGTATTAACCGCTGATAGGGGGCGAGGTAAGTCTTCTGCTTTAGCTATTGCTTGTGGGGAGCTAATGAAATCTGCCACAAAAGAGTATAGGTTACGGATAATTATCACTGCTGCAGATTTAAATTCTTTAGTTGTATTTTTTCGTCAGTTAGAAGCTAGCTTGCCAGATGGAGAGCTTCAAAATGGTAAATTTACCGCTCGGTATGGTTCTATCGAATTTGTTGCAATTGACCAATTACTTAAAAAGCCAATGGATGCGAGTTTAGTATTAGTTGATGAATCCGCGTCAATTCCCATTTATTTACTTGAGCAATTATTGTCGCATCATTCTCGTTTGGTGTTTGCTAGTACCATTCATGGATATGAAGGAGCAGGGCGAGGGTTTACGTTAAAATTTCAACAAACGTTAGCCGTAAAATTTCCTAAATGGCGTAGCTTGCATTTACATGAACCCATTCGATGGAGAGTAAATGACCCGTTAGAAAAGTTTGTATTTGAGGCTTGTTTGCTCAATGCTGAACTGCCAAATATTGCTGTGGATGAGCAAAAAATTGAACCTTCACTACTGGAATTTAAACAGTTTAGTGCAGTTGAACTCGCGAGCAATGAGAAACTGCTGAAACAAGTTTTTGCTGTGTTAGTTACTGCTCACTATCAAACCAAACCAAGTGATGTAAAAATGTTGCTTGATAATGAGCAAGTGCAACTTGTTTGTTTATTGACAAAAGAAGAAGCCAGAGAAGAAACAAAACAGCAAATAATTGCGGTTGCCTTATTGATTAATGAAGGTAGCTCTAATTGCAATAATATTACAGCTGAAGAAATTAGCGCAGTAAATCAATCCAAAAGACGATTAAAAAATCATTTCGTGCCGCAATCGTTATTAACCCAATGTGGCATTGAGTATGCGTTTGATTACCATTATTTGCGGGTGATGCGAATTGCTGTACATCCTCAATTACAACATCAGGGTATTGGGACTTATTTTTTAGATAAATTAACTGAATTTTCAACAGCACAAGGTGCTGACTTTCTAGCGTCGAGTTTTGGTGCATCTAGCGGGTTGCTTTCATTTTGGTTAACAAATGATTTTCATTTAGCTCGCATTGGTTTTAGCAAAGATAAAGCAAGTGGTGAACAATCATCGTTAGTGTTAAAAGCACTTTCTCAAGTAGCTATAAAGGCACTTGATGATATTAGTACAGAATTTTACCGATGTTTTGATTATTTGCTAACGGATGAATATAGGTATTTATCAGCAGACATAGTCGCACTTATACTACATTATAACCCACAGTTGCTCAGTGAAATGATAAGCGCACGTGATAAAGCAAATGTAGAAACTTTTGCCCAAGGGCACAGACAATTTTCAAGTTGTGTCTATAGTTTGCATTTATGGTTGAAGCAGCAACTTTCTAGCTCTGCAGCCCTTGAAGATGAAAACTTATTGGTGTTAATTAGCCGTATTATGCAAAAACAGAGTATTACTGAAGTCTGTAGTGCTTACGGTTTTACTGGAAAAAAAGACCTTGAACAGTTTTTAAAATCAACAATTCAGCGATGCTTAACCGTTTAATTGCGTGCCTGCCAACCCCAGAATTTTTGCATAACTAAATATTCACAGCGCCTTTCGCCGCAAAAATGAATATCATCATGACGCAATAGACGTCTTAAATAATAATTTATGGTTTTAGCTAGGCCGCAAGTTGGATGATCTTTATAGGTTGTAATTAAAATTATAAGCCAACTTTCAAGCTGTATAAATTCTGAAGAAGCCTTTAAGCACATAAATAATTCTCCGGATATGTTTTATCGTCTGTACTTGTTGCTAAAAGAGCTTGCCAAAGAACTTGTTTGGCACTTGCGTTTAAGCATTTGCAATCACCACCATGGAGTAGTCCTGATTTAAGTAATTGTGTAAGAATATTACTAGGTAATTCAACTTGAACTTTAGTACTATTTGTATCTGATCTAGGTATCTCAGTAGCCATATCAAACTCTTTCTTTTGTATTTTTCGCTTAATATTTAAGATAAACAATAAAACCACTAAATGCAAATGATAATTGTTATCATTTGTTAATATCTAATGTTATTTTGAATAAGTTCAGTACAATAAAGTTAAGAGTTTTCATTCCCACGTTTTCTCAAAGTGTAGTTTCTGTGTCTTGAGGTTGTTTGGATATCTATAAGGATTGTAAAACATGAGTGTTGCTATTTCTGTTGAAGCGTTAACTAAGAAGTACAAAGATGTTATTGCTGTTAATGATATTAGTTTCAACGTTGAACAAGGTCATTGTTTTGGGCTTTTAGGTCCTAATGGTGCAGGAAAAACAACCACCATAGAAATTATGGAAGGCATTATTGGAGCTAGCTCTGGTTCCGTTGTTTATAAAAACAAAGAAAACCAAGCGAAAGAAGTTGATAACAATATTTCACAACAAATAGGAATTCAATTTCAACACACGGCTTTGCAGGATTTTTTAACAGTTAAAGAAACGTTGAATTTGTTTTCTGCATTTTACCAACATACCATAGCTCAAGATAAGCTCATTGAGCTTTGTGATTTAAGTGAGTTTTTAGACAGAGATAATCGTTTGTTATCAGGAGGGCAAAGGCAACGACTTCTTCTTGCTTTAGCATTAATAAATGATCCTGAAATTATCTTCTTAGATGAGCCAACTACAGGGTTAGATCCTCATGCGAGGAGGAATTTTTGGCAGTTAATTAAAAATATCAAAGCACAAAACAAAACCATTGTTCTCACCACGCATTATATGGATGAAGCTGAACAACTTTGTGATGATATCGTTATTATGGACCAAGGAAAAATAATTGAATCGGGAACTCCACACCAATTATTGAGCAAACATTTCAATGATGTATTTATTTATTTGCCAAAGCAACAAGTACCACCAACATTAGTAGAGCAAAATAAATGGACAATATTGTCTGGTAGAGTAGAAATTACCACAAGTAATGTTGAGAAAACATTAGCACTGTTGATGGATAATAAAGTTTCATTGGAAGGATTGCATGTGAAGTCTGCTAACTTAGATGATTTGTTTTTGCATTTAACCGGCCACTCCTTAAGGGAATAAGTATACATATGAATACAAAACGTTTCTTTGCTGTATTTAAAGCTCGCAATATTGAATTTTTTCGGGATAAATCGTCTTTAGGTTGGAATTTGATATTTCCAGTACTGTTACTTGTCGGATTTTCGTTCATATTTTCCGGTGATGGTCGCTCAGCCTATAAAATAGGCATTATTAATATAGCTGCAGAAGGTGCAGCTCAAGCAACAGAAGAAAACAAATTCTTTGAAGATATTCGCTTTATTGATTATATCTATTATGAAAGTGTCGATGCGGCTAAAAGTAAACTGAGTCGCCATACAATAGATTTGGTTATTGAACCCTTATCTATGCAATATTGGGTTAATGATGAATCGGCTAAAAGCTATTTGGTAGAGAAAATATTTAGCACTCAGTTAAATGGCTTTACTCGTTTGGAAACATCAGGAAAAAAAATTCGTTATGTTGACTGGGTTCTACCGGGAATTCTTGGCATGAATATGATGTTTAGCTGTCTCTTTGGTGTTGGCTACGTGATTGTTCGTTATCGAAAAAATGCAGTATTGAAACGTTTAAAGGCAACGCCATTATCAGCATTTGAATTTGTCTCAGCTCAGTTGTTATCTCGTCTATTTATTGTGATGTTTATGTCGATTATTGTGTATAGCGGATGTAATCTATTGTTTAACTTTTTCATGCTTGGCAGCTATTTCGATTTAATTATTATCGGTATGTTAGGTGCTTTTTGTTTGATCAGTTTAGGCTTGTTAGTCGCAAGTAGGAGTAAAAGCGAAGAACTTATTGGTGGTTTATTAAACTTAACCTCTTGGCCTATGATGATGCTTTCTGGTGTTTGGTTTAGTTTAGAAGGGGCACCGCCGGCGTTAAAAAGTTTCGCTGATTTTCTTCCTTTAACACACTTGGTTGCCGGTGCAAGAAAAATTATTACTGAAGGTGCTACGTTAAGCGACATTAGCTACCATGTAATTAGCCTATTAGTTATGAGTATTGTGTTTTTATCACTTGGCGCATATTTTTTTAGCTGGAATACTGAGCGATGATTCATTTAGCCTAAAAACCATGCTATTATTGAGGATATATTATAAATTTTTATAAACTCAATAATAGCATTTGGGTTAGCACCTAGTTTTAAGGAATGTATCCATGGAATGGCTAAGCAATTTTTTTACTCAAGAACCTTTATCAATAGCAATCCCCGTTATTATCATTATTAGCATTTTTATTTATGCAGCTCGCCGTGCTCATCTCAAACATTTAGAGCGCATTAAGCAAATTGATGAACGCTATACCCAACAAACTATTTCTAGATTCGATGATTGACCTTTAAAGGGTACCTTCTTGTATAGTCGTAACTAGCACCGAGCACCTACTGCTCTTTTTGAGTAACAGGAAAGCCCATCTTTTCAACAATTCTTACCCATGGTTTACGCCAACCACCTTTTTCATCTAAAGTGTCTAGTGCATACATGGTGATTTTTGCGCCAATCCAACGAAAAGGCTCTGGTGGAATATAGCCAGGTAAAGATGTGGCGAATCCTAGCTTGGTTTCAGGAATACCTGTTTTATCTAAAACGGCTAACCCAACTCGTGCACCAAAGCGTGTTGCGGTTACTCCAAAGCCAGAATAACCTCCTGCATAGATCATATCTCCTTGGTAATAATGCTGATAATGCACAGCCATACGAGTAGTTAACGCAATAGGGCCACTCCATGCATGAGAAAATTTTATAGTTTTTAAATTAGGAAATGTTTTATAAAACTTTTCTACTAAGGGATAAAAATTATCAGCGGTTTTATCTGCTTTTGGGTCGGTATTATTATTAAAGAAGTACCCTAATCGTCCACCAAATAATATTCGATTATCAGCAGTCAAACGCATATAGTTTAGCTGTGTGCGAGTATCATAGATGCCTTGACGATTTTGCCAGCCGATTTCTTTCATTTGTTCATCGGTTAATGGTTCAGTGACTACTATTCGGTCACGAATCGCAGAAACTCTTCGAGTGATTTTTTTACTGCCTGCAGCAAAGGCATTAGTGGCTAATAAGACCTTGTTAGCTTTTACTGTCCCTTGTGGTGTTGTTACTAACACTCCTGGTTTAAGGTGCGTCGAAGTCACTAAAGGCGAATTTTCATATATGCGTACGCCAAGCTTCATTGCGGCTTTTTTCAAGCCCCATGCAAGTTTAGCCGGATGCACCGTACCGCTGCGTTTTTTCGACCACAAGCCACCATGAAACAATGGCGAGTTAATTTCTTTTTGAGTAGCTTCTTTATCAAGTAAATGTGCATCATGACCATACTTGGTATAAAGTTTATATTCATTTTCAATATCGGGTAAACCTGCTTCACCAACGGCGACCGTTAGCTCGCCACCCCATTCAATATCGCATTCAATATTATAGCGTTCAATGGTGGCTTTAAAGCCATCCATATTTTCTTTACCTAGGCGTTCAAGTTCATCCATTTCGTCGGGAAACAACCGTGAAGCATTGGCTAAACCATGCATTACTGAGGCTGATAATATTGCCGCTGGTCGGCCTGATGCTCCAATAGCGATAGATTGTGCTTCAATAATTACAACATCACGTTCTGGGTTTGCTTCTTTGGCGTGGATTGCTGCCCATAAGCCGGTAAAGCCTGCACCAACAATTAACAGGTCGCATTCTATATTGGTCTCTAACGCCCCCTCAGGCTCTGGCGCTGCACTATTATCTAACCAGTAGGGAAAGAATTTTGTTTTTAATAATGCCTGTTGAGCATGAAATTTAGTTGTCATGGGCTGGTACTCGTCAAAAAGTGAATAATATTACTTGCAGATTAATCTAGTCGATTGGCTATTAGTTAGCGTCAGCTATGTCTGGGGCGATCTTTTTTAGGTTGGCATAAACAATGGTGTAAATGATCATTGCACTAATAGTTCCTACAGCGCATAACATCATCACACCTGCATAACCATAACCTTGGCTGAGAATGAACCCAGCAACAGCCGGTGATATGGATTGAGTAAGCCCTTGAGCACCAGGTACAAGAGCAGCGTATTTTCCACTGTGATCAATATTACCGATAGTTCCTAATTGAAAAACATCAATAAATAACCAACAAAAATTAAATACAGTAGCGGCAACAACATAACTTACCGGCGTTACTTTGAAGGCTAATAAAAACAGAATTGCCGTCATTAGAGCAAAGGCAGCAATAAGCGGCTTCGATTGACCGTATTTATTACCCATCCAAGTGGCTATAGCACAACCTGATAACGTAAATAAGGTTCCTAAAGCTAATGTGTTACTAATGAAATCATCAGACAAACTCGCATCAACACCAAGGCGTTCAATGAATGCCCAAAAAGCACCAACATTAATGTATACACAGGCCACGGCAGTTAAACATAACCATGGTATCCAAGCAGGAATAGCCGTCTTAGTAGTTTGATGTTCAGTAGAATCAGTTTCTTGAACACTTGCTTCCTTATTAGAGCTAGGTAACCAAGGCACAAAGAAATATGTCATTACAAATGCGACACAGAAAAATAGGAAGATGCCATCAACACCCCACTTATCTGAAATAGAGGGAAAGGTATAAAGCTCAATGGCATTAACAGCCACTAAAACAAACAATAATATGCTGAAATTTCGCGCCGTTTTATGTGTACCGGCAAGCGTGGCAACACCAACTGAATAACACATTCCTTCGCCTAAACCAGCAATGATTCGAATGATGAATAAGCTGTCAAAATTGTGGAAAATAGTTGAGCTGAAATTAGCAAGAATAGCGACCGTAATACCGACATATACCAATAGTTGTCGATTGACTCTATTAACGAGTAAGGATGCGGCTATCGATGCAACAAAAATGCCCATTAAGTCAGCAGAAGCTAACCAACCTAATTGTTGATCATCAAAACCTAAGGTATCGGCAAGTGAGCCAACGAGCATTGGCATGCCAATAAAAACAGCATTCCCTACAATACTGATAATAACCGCAGCGAGAATAGCTTTGGGCTGGTCGAAAATAGAATATTTTTCCATTGAGTCCATGTTAATTGGCTCAGAGCTTATTGAGTCATTCATTTAAACGCCACTTCACTGATAATGTAATAATTTGTAATCTAACTATTTCAAAAAACAGCTTAATAAAACATCCCCTTTTTAGGTGACGCTATATAATTAGTATCATTCTAGGAATGTTAAGGGGTCAACCAAAGCCCCTTCTGGCATAGCTTTTAATGAAGCTATAAACAAATAAAACAATTCAGATTGAGAGCTTACATCCAGTTTTATATAGATGTTTTTACGGTGATGCTTGATAGTTTCAACACTGTTTTCTAATTTCTCCGCAATATATTTGATGGAATAGCCATGCAAAATTAAGTGGATTATTTTACTTTCTCTGGGAGTTAATACTGAGCTACCAAAGTTAATTAAGGCATTGTCGAGTTGCCACTCTAAATTAGGTTGGGAGGCTTTTTCTAGATTTTGTCGCCACTTTGCTAATATACTTTTTATTAAAGGATAAACAATTTCTAGCTGGTTAATATCAGCCTTAGTAAAGGGACTTTCTCCTGCGTGTCTAACCAGTGACACACTAACGATCGCTTGCTCTTCAAATTGAAATAAAATACAAATTTCATCAAGAAGACCGAGCTTTTTATAAAACAAGTTGTAATATTCAGAGTCTTCAAAACCTTCAGGCGAAACATCTCTAATACGAAACGGACCTTGTCTTTTTTCATCAAGGGCAATTCGATAAAAGGGATCGAGTAAATAAGCACCGGCATCATAGGTATCAACTTGATGCTGCGGATCTTCATTGGCTAGTAATCTATGATGCGTTGTTTGTGGGGGTTGTGCTAAAGGAAAAGTAGTCAACATAGCACTACTGGCATCAATTAAATTCTCCAAGCCCCTAAGTAGCTCAGCAACAGCTTCCGAGTTGAAATTTTTAATCACTACCTGCGCTAGCGATTCATGCCAACTAATTAACTTATGAGTATTATTCATAAAACCCTTTTTTAAATGTCATTTTCATAAAAATTTTCATGAAGTAAAGCATAGCTTGTTTTGATTGAATTTTATGCTCCCCTTTTCAGGGGATAAACAAAATGTGCTGAACCTGTAATAGTTAATTTAGAAACTAAGACTAACGAAAAATATAAAAATAGATTCAGTATTTCCTTATTGGTTACACCAAGGGGTAAGAAACTGAACTAACTAATATTACTATAACCCTTGGAGGGGAGATTGTGAAAACTAATAAATTTTTTACAAAATCAATTGTCGCACTAGCAGTTTTAACCACATTGGCTCCAATTGCTAACAGTGAGGAAATTGAAAAAATTCAAATTACAGCACAAAAACGAACACAAAATATCACTGAGGTTGGGGTAACAACCACTGCATTTAATGGTGATATGTTAGAAGATTTAGGTATCGACAGTGCTGTTGATTTAGGTGCTCATACTCCTGGGTTAGTGGCAGTGAACTCCACTTCTGGTAGTACCCCTATTTTCGCTATTCGAGGAATTGGTCTTGATGATTTTAGTCCAAACAATACTAGTGGTGTAGGGGTTTACACCGATGAAGTATTTGCTAGTAGCCCTGTATATTTGGGTGGTCAATTATTTGATATTGAGCGTGTTGAAATATTAAAAGGGCCACAAGGGACTTTGTACGGTAAAAATACCACAGGCGGTGCCATCAACTTTATTACCGCTAAGCCAACAGATGATTTTGAAGCTTTTATTGAAGCAGATTACAGTAGCTATCAAACGATTGAAATAACCTCTGCGGTAAGTGGCGCATTAACGGATACGGTTAATGGTCGATTTTCTCTTAACTATGCTAAATCTAATAAAGGTTGGCAAAAAGATGATAGTACTGGTGAAGAATTTGGCTTAATTGATACTTTTGCCGTAAGAGGGCAGCTTGGTTTTGAGTTAGGTGATAGTGGTACAGGTTTGCTGCGGGTTTATGCGAATCAAGATAAATCAAAACCTTTATCACCAGACAGTGAAGGTATAGAAGATACTTTTGGTGATGACTCTTTTGCTGTTTTAAATTCGCCATCAGCAGCTGACAAAGTCAGTGTTGGTGGACTTGAAGTTGGTCGAGATGAATCAGGCTCTGGTGTGGCACTAACTTTGGATTACAGTCTTGAAAACTTTGATGTTGTTTCAATTAGCTCATGGGATCAATATGACCGTGCAGTTGTTGATAACTATGATGGTAGTGCTATTGCAACCATGGAACTTATTCAAGACGATAAGTTAGAGCAATGGTCGCAAGAAATACGTTTTATTAGCACAAGTAGTGATGACTTTACTTGGGTTGCCGGAGCTAATATCTCTAACGAAAATGTTGATGCTTATGACTTTTTTGATGATTCATTCTTTGTTACAGATTCAGCATTTGATGGTGTTTTATATCCAGAAGATATTGATGCTTTTGGCTTAGACAGGTTTATTGCCGATTACGTGCAAGAAACTGATTCTTATGGCTTATATCTACATACGGAAACTCAACTTAATGATAGTTGGAAATTCATCGCTGGCGTTCGTTATTCTTACGATGAAAGAACTTTTGATGGCGTAGCTACTAATGAGAGTTTCGGCGAAGTATTTCCAGTTACAGAGTTAAATGAAACTAACGATGAAAGTGCTGTTACCGGAAAACTAGGCCTTGATTGGAAAGTTCATGATGACTTATTGGTATTTGGTAATGTTGCAACAAGTTATAAAAGCGGCGTCTATTATGGTGGTGCAGTACTTGATGAAAGTGCTTGGAGCTATGTTAAACCTGAAGATGTTCTTTCTGCTGAACTTGGTTTTAAGTGGACTTTACTCGAGGGAAGTATGCAATTAAACGGTGCTGCTTTCGCATTAGAATATGAGAATCGTCAATCGTTATTAACTTTTGTTTCAGGAGAGTTTAGTGACTTTAGCGGTTTTGCTGTTGCTGATACAACGTTAGCTAATATTCCTGAGTCGCAAACATCAGGTTTTGAACTTGACGTAAATTGGTTACCTACCGATGAAATTACTATCCAGGCAGGTATTGCCTATTTAGATTCTGAAGTAACTAAAGCACCAACAACAGATGATTTACGCGGCATTAATGCTGATCCATCAGTTAATGATCAAGCCCATGAAGATGGTTTTGGTTTTGTCGATGCACTCGCCGACGAATTAGTTGAAGGCACGGTATTATCGCAAGCACCAGAGTGGAGTTATAACGCGCTTGTTGCTTATGATATGCCATTAGAAAACGATTTGTTTTTAAAATTCCAAACCAGTTATAGCTATTCAGGCACGCAATACGCTCAACTTGCTGATGCTAATGCAAAATATGGTTCAATTAGTTCATTAAATGGCTTAATTTCACTGACCTCGGACAATGATGGCTGGGCAGTGACGCTTTGGGCAAGAAATCTACTTGATAATGACGCTGAAACATACTCATTCACTGGGTTTGCAGGCCGTACGGTTTATCGCCAAAAACCGGCCTCTTTTGGTCTTACTTTCAAGTATGACTACTATTAAAAAATAATAAGAGAATACTCATCTTAAGTAATCCCCCCTCATAGATAAAAGAGGGGGGATTTGTCTACTTTCCTCGACTCATATAATATTTTTCATAGTCGAAAATCCAGTTTTCAGAGGTCAACATGAACAACACCAGTAAAGATAATACTCAGACTTATACCCAAGAGATTATGCAAAAAGACCAAGCGCATTTTATGCACCCTTGGACAATATTTGATGTCTATAAAACCGAAGGCGCATTGCCTATTGAAAAGGCGTCAGGTTTACATCTTGAAGATACTGATGGCAATCGCTATTTAGATGCTGTTGGTGGTTTGTGGTGTAACAATATAGGCACAGGTCGTAGAGAAATGGCTGATGCCATAGCTGAACAAGTCATGAAAATGTCATATGCCAGCCCTTTTGTTGATATGACCAATGTACCAGCAACATTGCTTGCTGAAAAAATTGCCTCCCTCGCGCCAGGCTCTCTTAATCGTGTGTTTTTTAGTTGTGGGGGCTCTACCGCTGTAGATACAGCTTATCGTCTAATTCAGTATTATCAAAATTGCCGTGGCAAACATCAAAAGAAACATATTATTTCTCGTGATATGTCTTATCACGGTTCGACTTTTGCTGCGATGTCAATTGGCGGTAAGAAGGGCGATCATCCCATTGAATTTGATTACATTCAAGAGACTATTCACCATGTAACGTCACCTAAAAAATATGGTCAGCATGATGAAAAGAACGATGCTGAATTTTTAGATTATTTAGTTGATGAACTTGAACAGAAAATTCTTACCCTTGGTGCGGATAATGTTGCTGCATTTTTTGCAGAGCCAATTATGGGAGCCGGTGGCGTTATTGTTCCACCCTATGGTTACCATCAAAAAACGTGGGAGCTATGTAAAAAATACGATGTTTTGTATGTTTCTGATGAAGTGGTTACAGCATTTGGCCGTCTTGGTCACTGGTTTGCGTCTGAAGATGTTTTTGACATAGTGCCTGATATTATCATTAGTGCTAAAGGTCTGACTTCGGGTTACCTTCCCCTAGGCGCAACCATCTTTTCTGAAGAAATTTGGGATGTTATTAGTGAAGACGGCCACGGTCGTTGTTTTGCACATGGTTTTACCTACTCAGGACACCCTGTAGCCTGTGCTGCGGCATTAAAAAATATTGAAATTATGGAACGCGAAGAACTGCTTGATAATGTGTTAAGTTTAGAACCGTATTTTAAAGAAAAACTAAATACACTGAGTGACTTACCTATTGTTGGTGATATACGCGGGCAAGGTTTTATGTGGTGTGTTGAATTTGTTGCTAATAAAGAAACTTGTGAGCTATTTCCTGAAGAAATGGATATTGGCAAACAAATCTCAAATCATGCTGATGCTAAAGGGCTTATTGTTCGGCCTATAGTGCATTTAAATGTTATGTCACCGCCATTAACGTTAGCAAAAAGTGATATCGACTTTATTGTTGATACGTTAAAAGCAAGTATCGAAGCGACATTAATTGATCTGCAAGAACAAGGATATAGTTATGAATAACGTCAACTTAAGCCTAAATTTAAACAAGTTCTATATTGATGGTCAATGGCTACAAAGCACTACAGGAAATACCTTAGATGTTATTAATCCTGCTTCTGAAGAAGTCATTACTCAAGTTGCTTGTGGTGAAGTTGAACAAGTTAATAGTGCGGTTGCCGCGGCTAAAAAAGCTTTTCCTGCATGGTCTAACACTTCTTCAAAAGTACGTAGTGAAATTATCAAAAAAATTGCCAGTGAAATGGAACGTCGTCAAGATGAATTAGTTACCGCTGTTTCACAAACTATGGGCTGTCCTGAGCATATTGCCAGTTGGCTGCAAATTGAAGGTGCCATTTATGCGATGGGGTTATTTGCTGATCACACCGACGTAACTGAATCTCATGAGCAAAGTGATAAATGTATTATCACTAAAGAGGCAATTGGTGTTTGTGGTTTTATCAATCCTTGGAACTTTCCTTTACATCAGTTTGTTGGCAAAGTTGGCGCTGCTTTAGCCGCAGGTTGCACTATGGTAGTTAAACCGTCTGAACAAACCCCATGGCAAGACTTTATTATGACTGAAATTATTGCCAATGCATTAACCGAATTTAACGCGCCTGCTGGTGTTTTTAATTTAGTTCCCGGTACAGGAATGGTTGTAGGCGATGCAATTAGTCGTCATGAAGATATCGATATGGTCTCTTTTACTGGTTCAACTGGGGCAGGCATTAAAGTCGCTCAAGCAGCTGCACCTACGGTAAAACGTGTCATGCAAGAGCTTGGCGGAAAATCACCGTTTATTATCACCGAAGACGCAAACTTAGCTGATGCAGTAAAATACGGCGTTGAAGACGTGATGCTCAACAGTGGTCAAAGCTGCAACACCTTAGCACGTATGTTAGTGCCGCAAGCGCAATATGATGAAGCAGTTACTTTGGCTAAAACGGCAGCTCAATCACTTATGGTTGGTATGACCGAAGATGCTTTTTTAGGACCTGTAAGCTCAAAAGCTCATCAACAGCGAGTTTTAAGCTATATTCAAATAGGTATCGATGAAGGTGCAAGGTTAGTTTGTGGTGGCACTGAAACACCAAAAGGACTTGAAAAAGGCTTCTACGTTCAGCCGACCATTTTTGCAGACGTAAATAATAAAATGCGTATAGCGCAAGAAGAAATTTTTGGCCCTGTGCTTTGCATGATCCCGTATCAAACACTAGATGAAGCCATTGAAATTGCTAACGATACACCTTTTGGCTTGTCATCGGCGGTATTTGCTAAAGATGATACTCAGGCTATTAGCATCGCCAAGCATATTCGATCAGGACAATGCATGATAAATGGTGGCGAATTTAATTATTTAGCACCTTTTGGCGGGTATAAACAGTCAGGCAATGGGCGAGAGTTCACCTCAATGGGTGTAGAAGAGTTTCTTGAAACCAAAGCCATGATTTTTACAACAAATATATGTGAGTAAGGAAATTTTATGAGCAACTTTAATCAGCCAATGGGCGGAAATGAAATGCCACGTTTTGGTGGCCCAGGTACCATGTTTCGTTTACCTTCATGCGAATTGAATAGCAGTGACGCCGATAATCTTGAAATTGGCATTGTTGGTGTGCCGTTGGATATTGGTGCAAGTAATCGAAGTGGTACGCGTTTTGGCCCTCGTTCTGTACGTAATGAGTCAGTGTTAGTTCGACCTTATGGCATGTATACAAAAGCAGCACCTTTTGACAGTTTTCAAATTGCCGATATTGGTGATGCCGCCATTAATACATTTAATTTAGCTGATTCGATAAAAATTATTGAAGCGCACTACGACAACATTATGGCTAAAGATATTAAACCTGTGACTGTGGGTGGCGATCATACTATTAGCTTACCCATTTTACGTGCTTTATATAAAAAATATGGCACTATGGCACTCGTTCATATTGATGCCCATGCAGATATTAATGACTCAATGTTTGGCGAAAAAGAATGCCATGGCACAATATTCAGACGTGCTATTGAAGAAGGTTTGGTTGATCCGAAAAAAATGGTACAAATTGGCCAACGAGCAACAGGGTACAGCTCTCAAGATTTTCAGTGGGCAATTGATCAAGGTGTAAGAGTTGTTCAAGCTGAAGAGTGTTGGTTAAAATCATTAACACCTTTAATGACTGAAGTTCGAGAACTGATAGGTGAAGAGACTCCTACTTATTTAACTTTTGACATTGATGGTATTGACCCTGCTTTTGCGCCAGGCACTGGTACGCCAGAGCCTGCAGGACTAACATCTCCTCAAGCGTTAGAAATTATACGTGGTATGCATGGTACCAATCTTATTGGTGCAGATTTAGTCGAAGTTTCACCACCGTATGATACCTCTGGTAATACCTCACTGTTAGCGGCTAATTTAATGTTTGAAATGTTATGTAGCTTCCCCGGCTGTATTAGGAGGTAGAACAGATGACCAGAGAAACAGATTTTGCTATATCCCATGAGAACCTTACCCGAGAAGAGTTATTGGGTACTAACATTGAACCAAGTTATTCAGGGGTACTAAGTTATGTGAGGCGTAAATACAGTCGCGATTTAACTCATGCTGATGTTGCCGTAACCGGGATCCCTTATGATCTCGCCTGCACTAATCGCCCAGGTGCGCGTTTTGGACCAAGAGCAATTCGTGAAGAGTCATCAGCGATTAATTGGGGCACTGTCCCACATTGGGGTTTTGACCCTTTTGATGAACTCGCCGTTGTAGACTATGGTGATTGTGGTGTAGATAGCAGTCACCCTGAAAAAATTCCAGATGAAATAGAACAGCATATCAGCAATATTATCAGTAATGACTGTGCCACTCTTACCTTAGGGGGAGATCATTTTGTCACCTACCCAATATTAAAAGCTTATGCTAAAAAGTATGGCAAAGGTTTATCCTTGATTCATTTTGATGCCCATTATGATACGTGGAATGACCGAGAAGGAAAAATAGAACACGGTACTATGTTCTACCATGCAGTAAAAGACGGCTTAGTTGAACCAACACAATCAGTACAGATAGGACAACGAACAGCCATTGAAGATACATTAGGTTTTAATGTATTAGATAACCGCTGGGTTCATGAAAATGGCGCGGAAGCCGTAGCTAAAAAGATCAAAGAAATTGTTGGTGATAATTTATGTTATTTAACCTTTGATATTGATTGTTTAGATCCAAGCTTTGCTCCCGGTACGGGCACACCGGTAATTGGTGGTTTATCAACTTATCAAGCACAAAGAATACTGCGAGGTATTGAAGGCATAAATCTAATAGGCATGGATGTTGTTGAAGTGGCTCCTGCTTATGACAATAGCGGCATTACCGCATTAGCGGGTGCTTCTTTAGGGTTGGATATGTTGTGTTTGTTTGCCAGAAAAAAAGATAACACTTAAAAATCTCAATTTATTTAAACACAGTATTTCAACAGGAAAGCCTTTGCAGTAATGTTAAGGTTTTTTATTTAACTATTCTGGAATATCTGTGAATGATAATTTTTATGGCGCCCTTGAGAAGATTCGAACTTCCGACCTAGCGCTTAGGAGGCGCTTGCTCTATCCGGCTGAGCTACAAAGGCGTTTTGATTAGTGTCTTGCATTGTATTGTTTTATCACAATAAAGTTAAGCTTTTATCTGTTTTACTTTAATTTATATTAATAACGAACGGCTAAATCATTTATTTGAATATTACCTAATAAGTTATTATCTAAAGTTATTGCTGTTGCGCTTTGCTTGGTTAACTTGGTTACTTTAACTTTATAAGGGCTGATATTGTAACCCACATAACTTCTTCCTTGATCGTTAACGAAACGGTTACTATGAAGCAATGTGAATTCATCTCCAATTTTTACACCGTGATGTCGACCCAAATTAATGGTTATTTGGTTACCATTAATTTGTACTATTTTCCCTTCACTTGGCTCACACATTACATTTTCGTCTATATCACCCACAATTCTATCAAGTAAAGAGTCGATCATATTACCATAGTCGCTTAGCCAAAAAGCAGTTGCATTTACATCAACACTTCTTCTTTTATTAAAATCCCATACCGCTGTGTCTTGATAGTTGCTTTGCCAAATTTGCTCACCGCTTAGCCCATTATATAAATAGAGGGTAAAATCAAAATTTCTAGGATAAGTGCCTTGTTGCCATATTTTCCAAGCATTAGTTCTTTGCTCTTCGAAAGAGATATCATTAATTTCGCTATAAATCACATATTGGCTATCGGTTGTGTCGGCTAATGATATTGTTAGTTGTTTTATTTTTTCTTCGTTAAAACTGGTATTTAATCGGGAGAATTCAGTCGCACTTTTGAGTAATAGTTTTCCATTACTGTAGCTACTCTGGTTAGCTAGTTTCTTATGTAGTTGACGCATAACGGAAGAGTCTAGCTCATAAACTTTTCCAACGTTTGCTTGTTGTCTTTGGTTTAAATGACTTCTAGTGATTAGAATTGATTTTTTATAGTCTAAAGCGAAGCATTTTTTATCTTGGGGGAAAATATCTGCTCGTACAGTTACGCTGATCATATCGCCACTGTGGAATTCATCTATCAGTTCAATTGAATTAACGCTGCCGCTAGAACGAATGCTTATTTGGTCTTGAGTTAATAAACCATTAACTACTTGTTGGATACTTGAAACACTAGCACCTGAAACAAGTAAGGATTTTTTTAAGGCATTTTCCATTGCTTTAGTTCGCGCTATCTCAACGGAATCTTTACTTGTTGATGCATGACCTTGAGCTTCATACCACTGTGCATTACAAGTAACGCTAGTTAGAAGTAAGGTGGTAATTAGCATAGCTGTTTTGGTTATAATGCGCATATACTCTCTCATGAAAACGAAAAGCCTATCTTGGACATAGTACATTCTATAATGATCATGATGCACAATTTGTGCCTGTTTATTTGAATACATGGTTTGTGTAAATTTAATTGGCTTGAAATGTGCATTGTTTTACAGCATTAACTAACCGAATAAATAAAGTTGTCAGTGTTTATGCTAGTGTGTTTTTTGTATAAACGTTGAGTTATTGAGGGGAATATCATGAAAAAATGGCTTATACCACTGCTTCTGCCAGCACTATTATCTTGCAGCAGTTTAGAAGAATTAGTGGAAGAAGACAATTTTTATAAATCTAAGCATATTCAGAAAGGTGAGATAGATAGCTATGACCTGCCCAAGCATGCTATTAATGATTTAGTGAAAGGCTTGGCTTATCAAATGCTAGAAAGTAGCTCATTTGTTAGTGCTAAAACACCTGTAGCTGTTACTTCTTTTGTTAATTTAGAAGATCTTGAATCAACTAACTGGTTGGGAAACCAAATAGCTGAAAACTTTGTGCATGAATTGCAGCGCCATGGCTTAGTGGTAATTGATTTTAAAACCACTGGCCATATACGTGTCACTAAAGAAGGCGATTATGTTTTTAGTCGTGATTGGAAAGAGCTACCTGAACGTCAGATTATTGACTATATAGTGGCAGGAACTATGATGGAACAAGAAGACGGTATTTTAATTAATGCTCGTATGATTGGTATTCAATCACATGTTGTTGTTGCAACTGCGCAATCTTTCATTCCTAAGTGGGTTATAGGCGAAGAAAAAAGTCACAGCGAAAATGTCAAAATGAAAGACGGCATGATTATCCGAACTGATGTAATGTTAATTGAAAATCAACGTGCTGTTGAAATTCATAACTAATTGAATAGGTGAAATCATGATAAATTCATTATTTAAGATATTTTTTGTTACAACTACCATATTAGTTATCTCTTCTTGCTCAAGTGTTTATGATAAACATGTGCAATGGCAAGCTGTAGAGCCAGAAGTATTTCCTATTATCCGTGGTATTGGTTATGCACCAATAAGTCTGCAAAAATCAGATCATGAAACTCAACGGATGTTAATGGCCATTAAAGCGTCAAAAATTGCCGCTTATTCAGAGTTGGCGGAACAAATTTACGGCCAACAAGTGAGTAGTCAAACAACAATGGCTGATATGTTAATTGAAAATCAACAGTTAGCTTCATCGGTACAAGGTTTGATTCGTGGCGCTAAAGTCGTAAAAAGTTACCCTGTAGGTGATACTTATACAACTGAACTGCAATTAGATTTTAAAGATGTTTATGAAATCTATCAGGCAAGTTTAAATCGAAAAGAAATCAAAGATGTGCAGTATTTTTAAACGAAACGCCTAATTCCTATTCTTTAGGCTTTCAAGCCTATACTCGATAAGCCGCCACTTTTCTTACCTTTGTTATCGTAAGTTATGGCGGTTTTATTATGACTCTCTAGTAGCGTTGTTTTCATACGTTCGACGGCAAGTTGTGATTGGGCAATAATTTGTCCGTTAACTTGATTTTGTTGTTGGCAATGGTTCAATAGCGATTCAATATCAACTAACTCTTGTGTTAACAGGTTAGCAGCTTTGTCTTGAGCAAACTGTTGATTGAGGCTGATTTCTTGATCTAAATTTTGAATAGCAATGAGTAATTGATTTTTTTGCTCAATAATTTGAACTAATTGTTCGGGTTGGTGCTGTTGTAAAATATGTTTTTCGTCAACAATGATTTTTTCAAGTGCTTGAAGTTGGGAATATTGCTGAGATAGTAATGCTAATGATTGTGGTGAAGCTGACATGTAAGGCACCTATAAAAAATCGTCTTATTAAAGACGATTATCACCTAGTGTTTCACTGATATCAAATTAAATAAGGCTTAGTCAGTTTAAACAAAGTCAAATTCAAAGTTAGCAATGTTTTCAGCAAGTTTTTGAGGGTCTATTTTATAATCGCCAGAGGTAATTGCTTTTTTAAGCTCTTCAACTTTTTTCTGATCAACCCCTGGTGCTTCGTTGGCTTTTTTTTGTAATTCACTTAATTGCTTTGCTTGTGGTGTAATAGACACCGAATCAGCTCTAGGTTGTTTCACTGATGAATTTGCATCTGCCGCCTGTTGCTTTACTTGCGCTTGTTTGTTTTGGTGAACTTGAGCTTGGTTGTTCAAGTTATTGATATTTATAGTCATAATATTACCCTACGGTAAAACGTTATTTTTAATAATTTATACACTACCTTTATATCGGCAAAAAACACGATAACTTAAATAAAAATTTCAATATATTCTAATTATTTTAAAATACAGAAAATTCGTATTTTGAAGTGGTAAATGTATAAAAAATTATAGGATAATAGTCACTTGATTAACAGCACTAATTGTAGGCTTTATCATTCGTCCAGAACGCGTGTTTTTAACTCTAATTTGTTGATTCAAATTGCCAGAGCTTAACGCTGTGCCTTTCGTTTTAATCATAAAATTTTCAGTTTTAGCAATAATGGTTATCGCGTCGCCCTTGCAAACTAAGCAAACATTTTTTCTAGAAATAGTACGATCTTTCCCTATTCTTTTTTCTGCTTTACTTCCTAATACTGCATTTATATTGGTTAGCTTCTCACCGCGGATTTTATTATTTGCAATAAATTTTATAGCAATATTTTGATTCGTTAACATATCGCCTTTTTCAATTGTACTTGTTGAAACTACAACAGCAAAAGTTCTTTCAATTCTAGCAGGTAAATACATCAGCCATGAAGTTGAATCTTCACAAGTTATTTTAACATTAACGTTTCTACGGTTGGTGTTTTCAGGTATATTTGCTTTAAGAGGTACTTGGCAAGGTTTTATTATTATTCTTGGGTCTATATCCGCGACATTAAAGGATATTTTTCCACCAGAGGGCGGTAGTATGCTATTTTCAAGAAAAGTTTTAGCGAATGACTCAATATAAGCGCTGTCCCATGTAATGGCGGAACTTACTAATGGAAATAATGTAACAAAGTACATAGTAGATAAAAAAACTTTAATAGTGTGCATATTTTTTGTCATTTATCTCTAGGTTAATTCAAATACTCGACTATGCTTAAACTAAGTTAGCGTAGTTATGATTACGTCAAGTTTGTGACAGTAGATATTTATTCTAGTTTTGTTAATCACTTATAAAGTGTTAACTTAATGAATATCAGTTTTTTGTCACTTATTTTGACTTATAATATACACAATCAAGAATTGTGCCTTGTTGTCCTACTTAGGTTCAGGGAATATGAATATTCTTGATTACAAATGAGGTTTTTATGGCAGGTATACTAGATTCAGTTAATCAACGAACGCAACTTGTTGGTCAAAATAGACTGGAATTATTACTTTTTAGATTAGTTGGAAGGCAGCTTTTTGGCATTAATGTTTTTAAGGTGAGAGAAGTTTTACAGTGTCCTAGACTAACTATGCTTCCTAAACAAGACTCATTTATAAAAGGGATCGCTCATATACGTGGACAAACTATTTCAGTCATTGACCTAAGTAAAGCCATTGGTGGTCCAGCTATCACACAAACAGAAGACTCTTTTATTATTATTGCAGAATATAACCGTAGCGTACAAGGCTTTCTAGTTGCGGGTGTTGAACGCATTGTTACCCTAAGTTGGAAAGAGATGATGCCGCCGCCAGAAGGAACAGGAAAGGCGAGTTATTTAACCGCGGTAACTGAAATAGATAAGCAAATGGTCTCTATTTTAGATGTTGAAAAAATACTTAATGAAATTAACCCTGTTTCAACTGATTTAAGTGAAGATGTTGTTGATGAAAAGGTTGGTGAAGAACTTGGTGAACGTATTGTTATGATCGCTGATGATTCTACCGTTGCTCGTAATCAGGTTAAAAGAGCATTAGAGCCATTAGGTATTAAAATGGTATTAGCAAAAAATGGTCAAGATGCTTTAGATCAACTTACCGCTATTGCTGAAACCTGTGAAAACAGCATAACTGAAAAAGTCGCGTTAATGGTTTCTGATATTGAAATGCCAGAAATGGATGGCTATACCTTAACTGCTGAAGTTAAAGGAAATGAGCGTATGGCTAAAATGCCTGTTATTTTACACACATCATTAAGCGGTGTGTTTAACAATGCAATGGTGGCAAAAGTTGGCGCTGAAGATTTTATTCCTAAGTTTCACCCTGATGAGTTAGCAACAGCGGTTAAAAAATGGCTAAATTACAAATCGTAAAGTTTAGTTATAAACATAAATTAAGTAGGAAGCAGCAATAGTGTCAGCAAGACAACTTGATGATAAAAGTTATCATCAATTTAGAGTTTTTTTAGAACAACAATGCGGCATAGTGCTAGGTGAAAGTAAGCAGTACCTAGTAAAAAGCCGCTTGGCTCCTTTAATGAGCAAATTTGATGTTGCCTCACTTGGTGAGCTTGTAACTCGGACACTGTCACCAGTTGAACGGCAATTACGTGCCGCAGTAATAGATGCCATGACCACTAACGAAACGTTATGGTTTCGTGATGATTACCCTTTTAAACTACTAAAAAGTAAGTTGTTGCCTGATTTTGCAAACCGAAGAACACCAGTTAAAATATGGTCTGCAGCAAGCTCGTCAGGGCAAGAGCCTTACTCTATTGCGATGTCAGTTTTAGAGTATCAAAGAAGTAATCCTGGTTCTTTTGCAAGAGGTGTACAGGTTATTGGTACTGACATTTCATCCACTATGTTAGAGCACTGTAAGTATGGCCATTATGACTCACTTGCCTTAGCTCGTGGCTTATCACCAGAAAGAAAAAAACAATTTTTTGATAATGGTGATAATGACATGCTAAAAGTGAAAGACGAAGTGAAAAAGTTGGTGAGCTTTCGTCCTCTTAACTTGCTTAATAGTTACAGCTTAATGGGGAGGTTTGATATTGTTTTTTGTCGAAACGTACTTATTTATTTTGCCCCTGAAATTAAAGCACAAATAATAAGTCAAATTCATGGCACCTTGAACGATGGTGGTTATTTATTTTTAGGCGCATCAGAATCACTTTCTGGATTAAATGATAATTTTAATATGTTGCGCTGTAATCCTGGCATTGTTTATCAAAAGAAGTAATTCCTAGGCTCTAGTTCCTAGGTTCTAGGCTCGAAAACAGTATACTGGACGTGTGCTAGCTTCGTAACTCGTCACCTTTCTTGCTCGTTACTTTTAGTTCCTAGAACCTAGTCCCTAGCTCCTAACTTCTCTTTCTTGGCATAAATATTGAATAACTTATCGTTAAATGTAATCGACGGTGAGTTATTATGGCTATCGGATTTGATAAAGGGTTTGAACTTCACGCACAAGGCATGCAATTACGTGCTCAGCGGGCGGAAGTGATCGCAAGCAATATTGCTAATGCCGACACACCTGGCTATAAAGCAAAAGGCATGGATTTTCATAAAGCTATGCAACAAGCAACTCAACAACAGCAAATGGGCATGAGTAAAACCAATGCCAAGCACTTTGATGTTCGAACCGAAATAAATAATAACGTCAGTTTTCGCACGCCAGATCAACCAGATACCGGAGACGGTAATACAGTAGATGTACAAGTGGAACGAAACTTGTATTTAGAAAACTCATTAGAGTATCAAGCAAGTGTGCAATTTCTTAACGGCAAGATAAAAGCCATGAAAAACGTCATCTCTGGAGGCAGATAACTATGAGTCTATTTAACGTATTTAATATCACTGCTAGTGGCATGAGCGCACAATCAATGCGTTTGAATACCACGGCAAGTAACATTGCTAATGCTGATAGTGTTAGTTCAAGTGTTGATGAAACATACCGTGCGCGCCATCCAGTTTTTGCCGCAGCTATGCAAAAAGCTGCCGCTGGACAAGAAGCGAATGTTGGTGTGCAAGTATTAGGCATAGTTGAAAGCGATAAACCTTTAAATGTTGAATATGCTCCAGAGCATCCAATGGCAGATCAAAATGGCAATATTTATAAACCTAATGTCAACGTGATAGAAGAAATGACCAACATGATTTCAGCATCTCGTTCATATCAAACTAACGTGCAGTTGGCAGAGTCGGCAAAAAATATGCTGAACAAAACCTTAACACTAGGTCAAAGATAATGTTTAGTACTCAATTAGTTATTTTAAGGATTAAATAGGAGAGCAAAATGGAAACAGTTTCAGGCGGCAATCCTCTAGACGGTATTCGTTGGCAAGAAGAAAAGTATAAAGTTGCTGAGCAAGATAAAGGCATGCTTACACAGGCAGACTTTTTTGCTCTATTAACGAAAGAATTATCAAATCAAGATCCAACTAAACCAGTGGATAATAATGAAATGATTTCACAAATGACGGCGTTCTCTACAACTGATGGCGTGCAAAAGTTAAATGATTCATTTACTGATTTTGCTAGCTCTATGACCTCAAGCCAAGCACTACAGGCTTCATCCTTAGTCGGGCGAAGTGTGTTAGTGGAAGATAATGTTTTTGGTATGAGTGAAGGTGAATCGGTTAAAGGTAAAATAGTGACGGATACATCCGCTAGCAATGTCAATATTTATGTTGAAAATATTGCGGGTGAAATCATTCAAACCGTACCTGTTGGCAACATGACTGCCGGTGGCTCTACGTTCACTTGGGATGGTCAAACAGCCAATGGTGAAGCAGCTCCAGCAGGCGCATATCGCTTTAGAATTGCAGGCTTAGTTGATGGTCAAGCATCAGAGTTACAAGCCATGACTTATCGAAAAGTTGACAGCGTTACCCTTGCAGGTAACAGCGGCAATATTTTGTTAAATCTTAATGGTGGCAGCTCAATGGCATTGGCCGATGTAGTTGAAGTAACTCAGGGGTAATGTAGGTTAGGCTTAAGCCTGACAATATATTTTACATGAAGAATTGAAGAATGTCGGACTAATATCATACTGATATTGCATTAACACCGCACTAAAGTACGACCTACAAAAGAATTTTTAAGAGGGTTAAATTATGTCATTTAATATAGCATTAAGCGGATTAAACGCCGCCCAAAAAGACTTAGATGTCTCATCAAACAATATTGCTAACGTAAACACCACAGGTTTTAAAGAGTCGCGTGCTGAGTTTGTTGACGTTTATGCCGCATCATTATTAGCTTCCGGTAAAACAAAAGTGGGTGATGGTGTATTAACTGCGGATGTTGCTCAACAATTTTCTCAAGGTAGTATTCAATTTACCAATAACGCGCTTGATTTAGCGATTACGGGTAATGGTTTTTTCGCCACAGTGCCTGAACTTGACTCATTAGAAAGATCTTATACCCGAGCAGGCCAATTTAAATTAAACTCTGACAACTTTGTGGTTAACTCCGCAGGTGGTCATTTATTAGGTTTTCCTGTAAACCCTGACGGCTCATCGGCCTCGGTTAGTTTAAGTACTGCTGAGCCTGTGCTAATTCCTACCGCATCAGGCGCACCCACTAAAACCAGTCAAGTAGATGTTCGAATGAATTTACCTGCAGGTGATTCATTTATAGCGGGCGCCCCAGGCAATTTTGACCCTGCAGATCCCCTAACCTTTAATAATTCTACTTCAGTGACAATTTTTGATTCACTCGGTGATAGCCATGTAATGACCTATTTTTTCATTAAAGATAATCCTACGACCAATCCAAATGAGTGGATGTTATTTGCTGCCGTTGATGGCTCAGTTATTGATTTGGTAGATAGTAGTATTCCTGCTCCAGGGGCTACAGGTATTGATGGTGGTACAGTCTCGGGCCCACTAGCTCCTGGAGGAGTACAAGGAGCTAGGTTGGAATTTAATGCTTCTGGTGATTTTATTGCCCAAACACCTAATTTAGCTAGTGGTGGTATAGTCACACGAGATTTTACAAACCATTTACCTAATGGTGCCGATACTTCGCAAACAGTGCAAATTGATTTTAATTTAGATCCAACAGCGCCTAACCCGAATGAGCCAACGCAATTTGCTTCTAACTTTGAAGTAACGGCTTTAAATCAAGATGGTTTAGCCGTGGGAAGGTTAACCGGTATTGATATTGGCACCGACGGTTTAGTACGTGCAACCTACAGTAATGGTACTTCACAGCCGTTATCACGTATCGCTATGGTTAATTTTGCTAATGAGCAAGGACTGACACAAATTGGTAATACGAGCTGGAAAGAAAGTATTGTTTCTGGTGAGGCACTTGCGGGTGAAGGCGGCTCAGGTACGTTTGGTACCATTAATTCTTCGGCCTTAGAGCAGTCAAACGTGAATTTAACCACAGAGTTAATTGATTTAATTTCAGCACAGCGAAACTTCCAAGCGAACTCAAGAGCGTTAGAAGTAGATAATCAATTGAACCAAACCATTTTACAGATTAGATAATACTCAAAACATTTAGTAAATAAAGCTGCTAGCTAAGTGGTGCTCACCACTTAGCTAGCAGCTTTTTGTTTTTTCATCACTCGTTACTCGCAACTGACCTTCGTCTCTTATAATTTAATTTTCTGGCACTTTCCTTGCATTTACTAGTATAACAATTTCAATTTCCTGGAAACCATTATGGATAAGATGCTTTATGTCGCCATGAGCGGTGCCAAACAAAACATGCAAGCGCTAGCAATTAATGCTAACAACCTAGCAAATGCTAAAACGACGGGCTTTAAAGCCGATTTAGCACAAGCTCGAACCATGCAAGCGTTTGGTGAAGGTCAACCGACCCGTGTTTTTTCCATGACAGAGCGTGCAAGCCAAAATTTTGACTCTGGCTCTATGTTAACGACAGGCCGCTCACTTGATATAGCGATTAAAGGTGATGGTTGGTTTGCAGTGCAGACACCCGTTGCATTTAATTTAGCTACGCAAGTAGGTGAGGAGGTACTTGGCCCTACCTCAAATGAAGCTTACAGCCGACAAGGTAATTTGCGCTTAACAGAAGATGGGACACTTGAAACCGCCAATGGCGAAATAGTTTTAGGCGATAATGGCCCTATTGTGTTGCCTTTACCTGTTAGCAATATTCACATTTCACCAGACGGAACTATTATGGTTCAGCCTGAAGGGGCACCTAGTAGTGAGCAGGAAGAAGTGGCTCGTATTAAGTTAGTAAACCCTGACGTTCGTTTGCTTGAAAAAGGCAATGATGGCTTATTCCGACGTAAAGACGGTCAAGTAGAACTTAGCGACGCCAACGTGAAAGTACAGGGTGGCGCACTTGAGTCAAGTAATGTTAATCCACTATCTGAAATGACTGATATGATTGCGTTGCAAAGACAATTTGAAATGCATTTAAAGTTAATGAAAACGGCAGAAGAAGTTGATGCCAGCAGCGCTGCATTACTACGAGCATTCTAATATTGAATAAGTTAATACCGAACGAACAAGTAAAAGCAATGATAAAATTTAGAGGTGATGTATGAACCCAGCATTATGGATCAGTAAAACAGGTTTAGATGCGCAAACCAAAGATATTGCGGTTATTTCCAATAACTTGGCTAACGCTAGTACCATTGGCTTTAAAAAGAGCCGTGCAGTTTTTGAAGATTTGCTTTATCAAAACATCAACCAACCTGGTGGTCGAACGGCTGATGATAGTGAAGCGCCATCTGGTTTAATGCTCGGTGCTGGTACTAAAGTAGTGGCGACACAAAAAATTCATACTCAAGGAGATATGCTAACCACAGATAACGCACTTGATTTAATGATTCAAGGCGAAGGTTTCTTTGAAATATTAATGCCTGATGGTACAGCAGCTTTTAGTCGTAATGGTCAATTTACTATGGATGAGGAAGGTAACATTGTTACCCCAGGTGCAGGTTATTTATTACAGCCACAAGTTACCATTCCTGAGGATGCATTAAGCATTGTTGTTTCACAAGATGGTGAGGTGTCGGTAACCTTGCAAGGGCAGGCAGAGCCCGCCGTTGTAGGACAAATTAATACAGTTAATTTTGTAAATCCAACGGGGCTTGAACCGATAGGGCAAAACTTATATACCGAAACGGCGGTTAGTGGCAACCCTCAAGAAGGTGTTCCGGGTTTAGAAGGTTACGGCATGTTGGTACAAGGAGCATTAGAAACCTCTAATGTAAATACTACAGAAGAATTAGTTAACTTAATTGAGTCTCAACGCGTATATGAAATGAACTCAAAAGTGATTTCAGCCGTTGATGAAATGCTAAGTTACATCAATCAACAACTGTAAGTCAGTTTTTAGACTGAATATTATGGAGGCGAAAATGAAAAACAAGTTATTTTATCTTTTTGTAGTGTTGCTTGTCAGTCAAATAACTGCTTGTAGTAATACAGTAGAGTTGAGTAAAGCTTTACCTAATGACCCCGACTTTGCACCAATTTTACCTGACGCAGAAGAAGCGGCAATCATTCCAACGGGATCCTTATTTAAAGAAAACTATATCAATAATCTTTATTCTGACTCTAAGGCTCATCGTACTGGCGACATCATTTCTGTGATATTGAATGAAAATACTCAAGCGAACAAGAATGCAAAAACAGAATTGTCAAAAGAAAACAATATTGTATTAGACCCTATTATTGGTTTGGGGGGAGCTCCTGTAACCATTAATGGTGAATCAGTACAGTTTGGTGTTAACCAAAATAGTGAGTTTACCGGCGATTCAAAAGCTAATCAGGGTAACAGTTTAAGCGGAGATATTTCCGTCCATGTATTAAAAGTTTTGCCCAACGGCAATTTAATGATTCGCGGTGAAAAATGGATAACGTTAAATAACGGTGATGAATATATTCGTTTAACGGGTGTTATTCGCCCTAAAGATATCAACTCAAATAATACTATTTCATCAACTAAAGTTGCTAATGCCCGAATTCAATACGCAGGCACAGGTAGTTTTGCTGATGCCAATGAACAAGGTTGGTTAACCAAGTTTTTTAATAGCTCTTGGTGGCCATTGTAGAGGAAGACAAAGGCACTAGGAAAACTAAGCCCTAGAACCTAGAACCTAGAACCTAATTTTTATAGGTAATATTATGAAAGCAGTATTTACAATTATCATTATTTTGCTGACCTTTTCCAGTCAGGCACAACGCATTAAGGATTTGACTGATGTTGCGGGTGTACGATCTAACCAACTGATTGGTTATGGTTTGGTGGTTGGCTTACCCGGCACGGGTGAACAAAGTCCTTTTACAGAGCAAAGCTTCAAAACTATGTTAAGTAATTTTGGTATTACTATGCCAGCAAACCTTAAACCTAAAATTAAAAATGTAGCAGCAGTCGCTGTTCATGCAGAATTATCAGCTTTTACAAAATCAGGACAAACTATTGACGTTACTGTTTCTAGCATGGGTAGTGCGGAAAGCTTACGTGGTGGTACTTTAATTCAAACTATATTAATGGGGCTTGATGGCAATGCTTATGCAGTTGCTCAAGGCAGTTTAGTTGTAAGTGGTTTAGGAGCAGGGGGTCTTGATGGCTCTAAAGTTCTAGTAAATACACCTACAGTGGGGCGTATTGCTAATGGTGCAATTGTTGAACGAGAAATCAAATCACCTTTTGGACTTGGTGATCATATAACGTTTAATTTACATAAATCAGATTTTACTACAGCTAAACGTTTATCAGAGACGATTAATGATCTTATTTCTGGCTCAGCTAGAGCTATTGATGCAACTTCAGTCGAAGTGACAGCGCCAAGAGACATTTCCGATAGAGTAAGTTTTTTATCGGTATTAGAAAACCTTGAATTTGAGCCAGCATCACCGGCAGCAAAAATTATTGTTAACTCACGCACGGGAACAATTGTCATTGGATCTGAGGTGAAACTTCTTGCCGCGGCAATTACTCATGGCGGCATTACAGTAACCATTAATGAAGTTCAGAATGTTTCTCAGCCAGGAGCCTTTGCTGAAGGGGATACGGTGGTAACAAATGAATCAAGCGTCAATGTAACTCAAGAAGATGCTCGTATGTTTGTATTTGAACCAGGTGTAACGTTAGACACTTTAGTTAGAGCAATAAACGAAGTTGGTGCAGGGCCAGGTGATGTAATGGCAATTTTAGAAGCGTTAGATCAAGCGGGCGCTATTCGTGGCGAGCTTATTGTAATTTAGAATATGTCGGGCTTTAGTCCGTCATTTATGGGTTTATACTATGGCTGATAATTTAATAAATACTTCTAACTTTAGTCAATCTCGAAATTTTTTAGAGATTAATGGCTTGAATGACATTCGTCAGCAGTCAAAAGAAACTGATAGCGAAAGTAAAAAAGCAGCTTTACAAGAAGCAGCGCAGCAGTTTGAAGCTATTTTTATGCAAATGTTATTAAAAAGTATGCGTAAAGCACAAGAGGTGCTTGAATCTGACAGCCCGTTTAATTCTGAATCAAGCAAGTCATACCGTGATATGCACGACCAACAACTGGCGGTTAACTTATCATCTAATGGTGCCTTAGGGTTAACCGATCTTATTGTTAGGCAGTTAGGTGGCGATGACGGTAATTTTACACCAAGAACCGTGCTGCGAAGTGATGGTAACCTTGAGCAAATCAAAAGAGCAAGTAAACAAGTTAGCTTAAAAGGCAATGATACAGGCGTTTCTTCTCTTGATGATTTAAACCCCTTTAGAATGCAAACTACTTCAAATAAAATGTCAGAATCTCCCGCTGAGAGCTTAACTAGAATTCCTTTTGTACCGTCAAGAAATGCGAGCTATGAAGTGGACTCAAGTAAGAAAAGTGTCAATTTTTCCACGCCATCATTTGCCGAGCCAAAAGATTTTGTCAGTGCACTTACTGAGCCAGCAAAAGCAGTCCAAGAAAAAATTGGAGTTCCCTTTCAAGTAGTTATTGCACAAGCCGCACTTGAAACAGGTTGGGGACAAAAAATAATTAAAGATCAACAAGGCGGTAGTTCAAATAATTTATTTAACATAAAAGCCGATAACCGCTGGGCTGGCGAACAGGTTCAAAAAGACACATTAGAATTCGAACTCGGCGCAATGGTAAAAAAATCAGCCCCCTTCAGAGCATATCAATCACTTGAAGCAAGCTTTAATGACTATGTAGATTTTCTTTCCGGTAATGATAGATATCAAGATGCATTACAAAACCCAAGTAATGTGGAACACTTCCTGCATGGTTTACAAAAAGCAGGCTATGCGACAGATCCCCAATACGCCAATAAAATTATGGCAACACTGCGTACAGTCTCTACGTTAATCACTAAATAAATGTAGTTCATAGCTTACGTTACATGATGTAACTTATTAGACAATGCAAAATGCACATTGTCTTGCTATGGCAATACTGAGGCAATCATTATGACTGTAAGTTTATACCAAACCGGCGTGAGTGGCTTGTTAGCTGCTCAACAACAGTTGGCGACGACAGGTCATAATATTACCAATGTGAATACGGAAGGCTATAACCGCCAACGGGCAGAGCAAAATGCTTCTATTGGTCAAGTTACTGGCTCAAACTACACTGGCTCTGGCACCTATATTCAAGATATTACCCGTATCTATGATCAATTCTCCTATAAAGAACAGTTAACAAACCAAAGTAATTTAGGTAGTGCCGATTCTTTACATGCTCGCTTAACTCAACTTGATCAAGTGATGAGTACTTCGGGTAATGCCGTGGCTGGTTCAATTGAACAATTTTACCAAGCCTTAAATGGTGTAGCCGATAATCCAAATGATGCTGGTTTGCGCAGTATAGTATTAACGCAAGCGAACACCTTAAGTAATGACTTTAACGAGTTAACAAATAACTTTGATCTAATGACCAAGTCCGTTAATGGTGAAATAGAACAAGTCGCCAGTAAAATTTCCGAGATATCGTTAGAGTTAGCAAAAATTAATGAAACCATTTTACATTCACAAGGTTTAAATCAAGCCGGACAACCCAATGACTTACTTGATAAACGCGATCAGCTTGTGGGTGAGTTAAGTGAATATACTCAAGTAAATACTATAGTCGACCCAAATGGTGTAATGACGATAATGGTAGGTCAAGGCACTACATTGGTTGCTGGTATTACTCCATTAACAGTTGAAGTAAAAGCAGGTGACCCTGATGCCTTACAAACTGAGTTACGCTTAGTTGGCCCTAATAGTTCGGTAGCAATAAATGGCTCTAAACTTGGTGGTTCATTAGCGGCAAGTTTCGAATTTAGAGATGAACATTTATCACAAACCCGCAATGAAATTGATCGTTTAGCGATGGCTATTTCCTCAACGATAAATAGCAGCCAAGCGAGTGGTTTAGATCTTAATGCTAAACAAGGTGCCAATATATTTACTGATATAAATTCGGCTACTTTGCAGCAAGGTAGAGTATCAGAGCCATCGTCTAATGGTGGTAACTTATTTGCGCAAGTGTATATTACAGATGTTTCATTGGTTCCAACAGATGAATTTGAAGTTCGCTATGACGGCACCGATTATATTCTCACCAATATGACCAACGGCAGTACTGAGAATTTAGGCCCTCCTGGCTCAGGTACTTATACACCAGCAAGCCCTGATAATGGTTTTATATTTGAAGAAAACAGTGGCGCACCTAATACAGATGACTCATTTATCATATCACTAAGCAAAAATAGTGCAGCATTGATGAATGTGACCTTAACTGACGCAAGTGCTATTGCGGCTAGTACTGCTGTAGAAATTACACCATCAACACATAATGTCAGTGATGGCAAGATTGAAATTACTAATGTCAGCGACCCTGAAGCAGCGAGAACTTACACTAATGTTACCAACAGTGGTTTAACTGTCGATGTTTATGAAAGTGCGCCTAATACCTTTACTTATCGAGTGTTTGATGCGGCAAATCCACCACCAGCTCCTTCAATCGCAACAGGAACATATGCTTCTGGTACTACTGCCACTATTGATTTACCGCCATTACCATCAGCTCCAGCGTTTCAAATAGAAATTAGTGGTGATTTAGTTGGCTCAGGCGCATCAGCACGAGAAGAGTTTGCTATTGGTGATGCCTTTGGTGTTGGTAATGGCAATAATGCAGTTGCTATGGCGAAAACTCAAGAGCAAGGTGTAACTAATGGCAACAAAGAAACCTTTAGTCAAAGCTTGGCTATTAGCACCTCAAAAGCGGGTTCAAAAGCCAGTAATGCAGAATTAGTTGCAGATACCGCCCAAGCATTGTTCACTCAAGCATTTAATCGTAATCAATCAACATCAGGGGTGAACCTTGATGAAGAAGCGGCAAACTTATTGAAATTTCAACAAGCCTATCAGGCGGCTTCGCAAATTATTTCTACCGCTAACACTATTTTTGACACCATATTGTCGGCTGTCAGATAAGGAGTAAGTTATGCGAGTATCAACAGCACAATTTTATTTACAAAGCGCATTGCAAATGAGTAGTAAAACCTCAGATGTTAATGAGCAAATGGCTCACTTATCGAGTGGCAAACGAGTGCATACGGCAAAAGATGATGCTGTTCAATACGGCACTTTAGCGGGTTATAAAGAAAGTTTAGCTAACATTGAAAAATATCAGCGCAATATCACTCAGGCTGAAGGTCATAATAGCTTACAAGAAATTGTTTTTGCTGATGCTGAAGATATTTTAAATAATATTAAAGAGCTGATGTTACAAGCAAATAGTGGTGCAATGTCTAGTGAAGATTTGCAGACCTTAGCTAAGCAGACAAGAAACAGCTTTGACCAACTACTTGATATTGCCAATAGTCAAAATGCCAACGGCGATTATATTTTCTCTGGCTATCAAATTGAGCAACAACCTTTTAGTCAACAGGTTGACGGCACTGTTTCTTATAATGCTGATAGTGGTATAAATGAGCTACAAATTGCCAAAAATATAAAAATACCAACAAACCAAGCAGGCGATGCTGCTTTTATAAAGGTAGACAATGCCATTGGTGACTTTAACGCAAACTACACCACTAACACATCAGGTGTTGCTGTTGAAAGTGCTAATGTCACTAACCGTAACACCTATAATACTAGTGCTATTCCTCACGATTATACTTTTACCTTTGGTCCGGGTGCTGCAGAGTTAAATGTATTAGATAGTGGCGGCGCAAATGTTTATAGTACTCTCGCGTATGTCGCTGGGCAAAATGTTTCCTTTGACGGCATAGACGTTACCTTAAGCGGCAACCCGTTGCCGGGTGATAGCTTTACTATTAGTGAACAAGAAGAAGTCAGTATCTTTGAGACGATTAATGATGCAATAGCTTGGATGGCGCAAGGCACGGTTTCAACTAACCAAGAGCAATACCAAGTAGATTACAACACCATTTTAAATCAAATGAACTCTGCTATGTCTCATATTACGTCGAGGCGAGTAGATTCAGGTATACGGCTGCAAGTGCTTGAAAGTCAGAAAGACCGGCACCTTGACTCTGAGCTAAATATCTCCACCGGTAAAGCAAGCATTGAAGATTTAGACTTTGCTAAAGCTATCTCAGAATTTGAACAATCAAAAATAGCCCTACAGGCTTCACAACAGGCTTTTACTAAAGTTCAAAACTTAAGTTTATTTAATTATTTATGATTGCTCAGGTTTTTGTTTTATTTTTGTTCAACTTGGCAAGTATTTTGCTTTGTAAACAATAGAGATAAAAAAGTAAAAAAATTGTCACTGTAGAAATAATTAGCAAGCGTTTGATAGTTACTACTAAGTAACAATTATTTCAAAGTGGAAGAGAAGAGGCTTCAATTTGTAAGCTTCTAATAACACAAAGTAAATGTAAACATTAGGAGTTATTATTATGGCCTTATCAGTCAATACGAATATATCATCGTTGAATGCTCAACGTAATTTAACTAAATCAGGTAATGATTTAGCCACCTCGATGCAACGCTTATCTTCGGGTATGCGAATTAATAGCGCTAAAGATGATGCTGCGGGTCTACAGATATCGAATCGCTTAACTTCACAAGTTAACGGTTTAGCGGTAGCACAACGAAATGCCAATGATGGTATTTCAATGGCGCAAACAGCAGAAGGGGCGATGCAAGAGTCCACTAATATTCTACAACGTATGCGAGAGTTGGCATTACAATCTGCGAATGGTTCTAATTCAATAGCTGATCGTGATGCACTGCAAAAGGAAGTGACTGCGTTACAAGAAGAGTTAACTAGGATTGCAGACACCACAAGTTTTGGTGGGGTGAATTTATTAGACGGTAATTTCGGTAGTAAAAAATTCCAAGTAGGCTCTGATGCTAATCAAACTATTTCAGTTTCATTGACTAGCGTGTCAGGTGAAGATATTGGTGACTATGGTGCCGGAGGGGCAGGTTCTGTTCTTGGTGCTACAAGTCCTACAGCTGCACTGGGTACTATTGCTAATACTCAAGCTATTACTGTAACCAATGCGGACGGTGATACCGGTATTTATACTACGGTTGTTGGTGACACTGCTGTAGATGTTGCCGCAGGTATCTCAGCATTAAAAATTGGCGTAGAAGCTGAAGCTGTATTGGAAGTTGATATTCAAATCTTGACTGTCGCTGCTGGTTCATTTGATATGGATGGTGTAACTTACGATATCACCGATGGTGATCTTGATCGTATAGCCGCTGAAATATCTACAAATGGCCATGAAGCAAGCGTTGCTGGCGGTAAGCTCTCAATTAGAGCCACCGGAGTTGATGGTATCGACATGACAAATACCGCAAATGCTGTGGCGATGGGACCCATAGGCGGAACAATGGTAACAAGCACGGGTACAGCCTCAAGTTACGGTGCCGTTGTGAAAATGACCTCTGATGAAGCCTTTACCGCAACAGGTGGCGCAGAAGCTATTTCTGGAGCAGCACCTACGCTACAATCAATAAGTAACTTAGATATAACCAATGCTTTTGATTCTCAAAATGCAATTGCAACTATTGATGCTGCGTTAGCAACCATTGATAGCTCTAGAGCCGGTCTGGGTGCGGTGCAAAATCGCTTTAGCCATACTATTAGTAACTTGGCTAATATCCAAGAAAATGTCTCGGCATCACGTAGTCGTATACAAGATACTGATTTTGCTGTTGAAACAGCGCAAATGACTAAGAATCAAATATTACAACAAGCAGGTACATCAATTCTAGCGCAAGCAAATCAAATACCTCAAGCGGCAATAAGTTTACTTGGAGGTTAGACGCTAAAGCAAATGTAATGTATAAAATAAGAAGACAGATTAATCATCTCGTCTTCTTTTTTTTTAAGAGGAGAAAAATGTGACAACTAATGCGAGTGCTAAGACAGAGCTTGAACAAGCAAGAGCTTTATTTCAACAAAAAGACTTTGCTGCCGCTATCGACATTTTACAGAGCATATTAAATAACAAACCAAAGACTTTTGACGCTTGTTATTTATTGGCCGTCAACTTTGAAGCAAGTGGTGATTTACTATTAGCAGAAACTACTTTTTTAAAGGCGCTAGCGATAGACAACTCTTCTGGTATTACCTTTCATAGCTTAGCCAATGTTCAAAAAAGGTTAGGAAAAGTTGCAGAGGCTGATAAAAACTTTCAAAAAGCTATATCAACAGTTAACCCAAGTGCTTTATATTTTTTTGATTATGGTGTATTTCTGGGTGAACAAGGTAAGCTTAAGCAAGCACTCGATGCCCACTTGCAAGTATTAGAAATAGATAGCAGTCAGTCGGAAGTTTATCTTTATATATTTAAACACTTTATGTGTTTGCATCGCTATCAAGATGCCATTGAAATTGCTGATATAGGTTTGCTATGCCAGAACTTAGATGACTTTCAACTCTATGAGTTATTGATAAGTAAGGCTATTTTATTCTGGTTGTTTGATAATATTGAAGAAGCGGTGCAGGCCATTGTACTTAGCGAGGGAATTAATACCCTTGAAGAGGGACATGCTAATTTAAAAACCATGAAAGTTTTTCATGGTTATATCAAAAGACTATTAGTATATCGTCAACAACACAGTGAGGTTTATCAAGATACCCAGGCTAGCGACTTGCCACTTATTTACTTTATCTCTGAAAGTCATGGCTTTGCGCCTAATGGTATGACAGTTAATTATCAGCAACAGAGCCACCTAATAAAATCATTGTTTATCTCTGGTACAAAAATGGTTCATCTTATTCAGCAAAGTAGTAATCAGTATAATGTTAGTTTAACCACCTTACTCCGTGGTTTACCGGAGCAAAGCTCAGTTGTGCTAGGGTTTGGCGAAATAGACTGTCGCCCCGACGAAGGTATTTTTAAACACTGTAAGCAGCAGGGAATAGATTTCCATAAAGTAGTTGATGGTATGGTGGAAAAGTATATTGCGCTGTTAACCGCCCAAGCAAATAAATATAAGCTTAACATCATGGTCTATGGCATACCCGCGCCTCACCCTATTATGGTAAATATGCTAGCGCAAGAGCAACAAGCAGAGTTTAAGCAAATGATCGCTTATTTAAACCAACAATTAGCTATTTTCTGTAAAAAAGAGCAGTTAGTCTTTCTTGATGTTTACACGTTAACTAATGTTGAGGGGATAAGTAACCTGAAATATCATAGCGATAGCTCTCATGTGAACCCAAGCACAGTACCTGAATTATTCGAGTTGATAGCAGCAAATAGTGATCAACTAATACATTAAATAGCGATTTATTAAAAAAAGATTAAAGTTATTTTTTGAGCTGCCGTTAAGGTGATTAGAACGGGAACTTGAAGATGTACATTAGTTATTAAAACTGATAGTTCCAATTTTAAAAACTAATTAACGCATTACATAATTGTAATCAGGAGTTTTAATATGGCTATTTCAGTAAATACCAATGTTTCATCACTAAACGCTCAACGTAACTTAAGTAAGTCAGGTAATGATTTAGCGACATCAATGCAACGCTTATCGTCTGGTATGCGCATTAACAGCGCTAAAGATGATGCCGCGGGTCTGCAAATTTCAAATCGTTTAACTT